>Ga0209381_1000471_pt1 | contig 97087 bp, 90 predicted proteins | sample DewCreD2012metaG_FD_184111 | JGI IMG/M metagenome (GOLD analysis project Ga0209381, IMG submission 184111) | Hot spring sediment bacterial and archeal communities from British Columbia, Canada, to study Microbial Dark Matter (Phase II) - Dewar... ... | reverse complement strand
CGGTGACAACATCACCTTCACCGTCGAACTCATCAAGCCCATCGCCATGGAGGAAGGTCTGCGCTTCGCCATCCGTGAAGGTGGTCGCACCGTGGGTGCCGGTGTGGTGGCTAAGATCATCGAGTAACGTGGTAAACTAATAGCTTACTGGCCCGGTCAGGCCCACGTGGCCCTGGCTGGGCCGAAGGTTGAAAGAGGATCAAGATGGCGAGTGACGTACGAATCAAGCTGCTTTTAGAATGCACTGAGTGCAAGCGGCGCAACTACGCGACGGAAAAAAACCGCCGCAATACCACCGCTAAGCTCGAGCTCAAGAAGTTCTGCCCTTGGTGCAATAAGCACCTGCCCCATAAGGAAGTAAAGGTCTAAGGCGGACGTATGGCCCAAGAGCAGAATGCCGTCCCTCGGCGCCCGCTTGGTGCGCGGATTATCAACTACTTCCGCGAGGCCCGGGCCGAGCTGTCCCGTGTCACTTGGCCTAGTCGCCAGGAGGTTATCGAGTCCACCCAGGTCATTTTGGTGTTTGCCACGGTAGCGATGGTTGTGCTGGGCCTGATTGACACCATCTTCCGCTTCATTACGGTACGTCTACCCTAGTACATTGGTGCGAGCTATGAGCATTGAATGGTACGCCGTCCACACCTATGTTGGCCACGAGGAAAAGGTCAAACAGAACCTCGAGCAACGGGTGAAGGCCCTCGGTATGCAAGACAAGATCTTTCAGGTCTTAATTCCAACCGAGGAGGTAGTAGAGCACCGCGATGGGGGCAAGAAGGAAGTGGTGCGCCGTAAGCTTTATCCCGGCTACATCTACGTGCTGGTGGACTTAGGTGACACCCCTGGAGAGGTGAACGAAGCCTGGGAAGTAGTACGCAACACCCCTGGCGTTACCGGTTTTGTCGGCACAGCCACCCATCCAGTACCTCTTACTCCAGATGAAGTACAGCACCTACTAGAAATTGCCGGTCTGGCAGGGAAAAAAGAAGCCCCCAAACCTCAGGTTACCTTCAAGGAGGGCGATGTGGTGCGGGTAGTTTCGGGCCCCTTTGCCGACTTCACCGGCGTGGTGAGCGAGGTCAACCTCGAGCGTCAAAAGGTCAAGGTGCTGGTATCCATCTTCGGGCGCGAAACCCCAGTCGAGCTGGAGTTTTCGCAGGTAGTTCGCGCATAACGCGAACACTAGATAGCCAGTGGCTTATCGCGGATAGTGAGTAATGCTTCTATCCGCTGTGAGCGGCGCGAAAGCGCCAAGGCGATACCACCACGAAGTTCGTGGGAGCCATACCCGCAGCTTGCGGGACAATACAAAGGAGGAAGATAAATGAAAAAGATTACTGCTGTGGTTAAGTTGCAGCTTCCGGCTGGCAAGGCCACACCTGCACCCCCAGTAGGCCCGGCGCTGGGTCAGCACGGCGCCAATATCATGGAGTTTGTCAAGCAATTCAACGCGGTCAGCGCGAATATGGGCGACGCCATCGTGCCTGTCGAGATCACCATCTTCTCCGATCGCTCGTTTACTTTTATCACCAAAACCCCACCCGCCTCGTACCTGATTCGCAAAGCTGCCGGTATCGAGAAGGGCTCAGGCAAGAGCGGACGTGAAAAGGTAGGTACGCTCACCTGGGAGCAGTGCCTTCAGATTGCCAAGCAAAAAATGCCAGATATGAACGCCCTAGACGTGGAAGCAGCTGCTCGCCAGATTGCAGGTTCTGCCCGCTCGATGGGCGTAGAAGTGACGGGGGTGCCCAATGCCTAAGCACGGTAAGCGCTATCGGGCTTTGCTGGAAAAAGTAGATCTGAGCAAAGTGTATACGGTCGAAGAAGCTGCTGCCCTGATACCCCAAATCAAGAGCGCCAAGTTTGACGAGACCGTCGAGGTGCACGTCAAGCTGGGGATTGATCCTAAGAAATCTGATCAAAACGTACGTTCTACCGTGGCTTTGCCGCATGGGACAGGGCGCACAGTACGCGTGCTGGCAATTGCCAAAGGTGAGAAAATTGCCGAGGCGCAAGCTGCCGGTGCCGACATTGCTGCTGGTGAGGAAATTATTCAGGAAATCCTGGATGGCCGCTCCGACTTCGATGCGGTGGTCGCTACCCCCGACGTGATGGGCGCGGTCGGTTCGAAGCTCGGGCGGATTCTGGGCCCTAAAGGCATGCTGCCCAACCCCAAAGCTGGTACGGTCGGTTTCAATATCGGCGATATGGTGCGCGAAATCAAGGCCGGCCGTATCGAGTTTCGCAACGACAAAACCGGCGTGGTACACGGCCCCGTAGGTAAGGCCAGCTTTGCCCCTGAGAAAATTGCAGAAAACGTCCGGGCTTTTATCAAGGCTGTTGAGAGCGCCAAGCCTGACAGTGCCAAGGGTACTTATCTGCGCTCCATCTACCTCACCACGACCATGGGGCCCAGTATCAAGGTAAGCACCAGCGCCGCCCATCAGTCGTAGCAGAGCCTGACTTCGTCAAAGCTCCCTGCAAAGGGAGCTTTTCTATTGCACGAGCTTGCAAAGGCCCGAGGGGGTTGTAGGCTTTCCCAAAGCCTACTATCTTTGTGAGGTCAGTATGCGCCTAGAGCAACACCTTTCTTTTTCGCTGCAACATGGAGACCTATGACCCCGGTACAGGCCTTAACCCTTAGCCTTGTAGTAGCAGGTGGCGTATTTGGTCTGAAGTGGCTGGCCTATATACTCACTGGCTCGGTAGCCCTGTACTCCGATGCGCTGGAGTCCATAGTCAACATTGTGGCAGCCGGAACCGCTTTGATTGCGGTGCTGGTTTCACGCCGTCCTGCTGACAGCAATCACCCATACGGGCACACCAAAGCCGAATATTTTTCGGCAGTGCTGGAGGGAGTATTGATTGTACTGGCCGCTTTGACTATCGTGCGCGAGGCCTGGCCCAGGCTGCTCGCACCACAGCCCATCGAGGGGTTGGGCGCGGGGTTATTGGTTTCCTTGGGAGCTTCGGGAATTAACACCGCACTGGGCTGGTTTTTAATCCGCAGTGGGCACAAGGCTCGTTCACCTGCTGTTGTGGCGGATGGGCAGCACATCCTGGCTGATGTGCTGACTTCAGTTGGAGTATTGCTGGGAATAGGGCTGGCTTGGCTAAGCGGCTGGTGGGTGCTGGATGCCTTGCTGGCCATTGCCGTAGCAATCAACATTTTGTGGGTAGGCTGGCGGCTGGTGCGCGACTCTGTAGGGGGCCTGATGGACGAGTCAGTTTCTGAAGCCGAGTTGGCCGAGATTCACAGCACCTTAAACTACGCCCTCGAGGGTCTGGCAACCGAAGGCAAGGTACTCGAGATCCACGACCTGCGCACCCGGCGAGCTGGGCCGCGCACTTTTGTGGAATTTCATCTGGTTGTACCGGGGCAGACCTCCGTGGAGCAGGCCCATCAGATTTGTGACCGGCTCGAGAACGCCTTGCAAGCCAGCCTAGATGGAGTGACCACTACCATTCATGTGGAGCCCGACCACAAGGCCAAACACTCGACATTTAGAATCGGTTAACTATCGCGTCTGCGTTAAACGCAAAGCAAGCCTGGGCATTCTGATCGGTAATCTGCTCCATCTGCTCGAGGTCTAGGCCTCGAATCTCGGCCAGCTTGGCCAGAGTAAACCTGGCAAGGGCTGGGTGGTTCCGCTTACCACGGTAGGGCTCGGGAGGCAAAAAAGGCGCATCGGTTTCGATAAGCAAGCGCTCGAGTGGAATTTGCTTAGCCGCCTCGCGCAGGGCTACATTCTTTTTGTAGGTCAGCGGCCCAGCAAAGCCAAAGTAGGCCCCCAGCGCAAGACCCACCTCGATTAGCTTAGGATGACCTGCAAACGCGTGCAGAACAAACCTCGAGGGACGGTTATATAGCAACCACGCTGCCAGTTCCTGCTCGGCCAGATCGTCTTGCTTGCTACGCACGTGAAAAATAAGCGGCAACTCCAGCGAGGCCGCCAGCTGGTGTTGAAAATCCAAGGTTCGATACTGGGCCTGACGGGTCTCGGGTGTCCAGTAAAAGTCCAGACCGGTTTCGCCGATAGCGCGTACCTTTGGGTGCTGGGCCAGGTGTTGCAGGTCGGCCTCGAGTTCCGGTGAAAGAAGCTGGGCCTCGGTAGGGTGCAATCCCACAGCAGCCCAGATGTGGGGATGGGCCTCGGCCAGGGCCAGTGTATTGCGGTTACGTACAGGGTTGGTACCGATGGTTAGGATGGCTTTAAAATCCCTCGAGGCCTCGATAGCGGCCTGGGTTTCCTGGGGCTCCATGAAGTCTAGGTGGCAGTGGGTATCGGTCATGCTAAGTCTCGCCGGAGTCCAGTTTACGTCCTGAGCTACAGCCACCCAAGTCGTTGCCTGGCTACACTAAATCTATGCGCTTATGGTTGATGGTTCTATCGCTGGGTCTTACCGGTTGTCTCCCATCCCTGCAGGGCGTAGATCCCAACCGCTTACCCACAGCCGGCAACTGGGGCCCCAATAACACACCCTTGGAGTGGTGGTATGTTTCCGGCTATCTACCCGAGGAGGGGCTGGCCTTCCACTGGGCCTTCTTCAAGGCCTATGCTCCGCAAAACTGGCAAATTGGCCTGATAAACCCTGCGATATTTTTTCCCGGCCCCTATCATGCTACGCACCTGGCGGTGACCGACCTCCGCACCAATCAAAAATTCTTTGAAGAGCGCTTCGATTTCCGCACCGACCAGCCCCAAGGCGATAGCCTCGTGCGATTTCCGCCCCTGCGGCTCGAGCAAGGCGAATGGAAGCTGGTGCAAGAAGGCTCAAGCTACCACCTGTCAGCCGGGCCCATCCAGGTACGCCTAACCCCGCTCAAACCCGCTGTAGTTCATCCACCGGGTTACTCCGGCACGGCTGAAACCGGCCGTATGTATTACGTGTCCTTTACCCGTATGGCCCTCGAGGGTGTCATCGCTGGCCGGGCCGTGCGCGGTGAAGCCTGGATGGATCATCAGTGGGGCGATCAGATCGGGAGCCAGAGTGGCAACCCTACAGGCTTGGGGGCCTTGTGGGACTGGTTTGGTCTGCACCTTTCCAACGGGGTAGATTTGATGCTCTACCGTGTCAAGAATGCCAGAGGGGAGGTTGTCCAACTTGCAGCAACCGCAATTGACACCCAGGGAAAAGTGCAGGCGCTCCACAACCTTCGGATGATTCCCCTAGAAAGCTGGGCTTCATCCAGCGGACGCAGCTATAGTCTAGTCTGGCAGGTGGAGGCCGAGGGCCTAAGCCTTCGCCTCGAGCCCCTTCGCAAAGATCAGGAATTGCTGACCTCCTCGACCCGCGTAGCCTACTGGGAAGGCCCGGTGATGGGCAGTGGTACCTGGCAGGGGCAGGGGGTTTTGGCCAAAGGCATGGGCGAGTTTGTAGCCGGCCCCTACGATCCTCCGGATAGTCCTTTTGGACCCTTTCTTGTGCCAGGGCGCTAGGGCAAAAAAACCCCCAGCCACCGCTGGGGGGTTGAAAGCAAAAAGAAGTTACTTGAGTTCGACCTTGGCGCCGGCGTCCTCGAGCTGCTTTTTGATCTTCTCGGCTTCGTCTTTGGACACGCCTTCCTTGACGACGCCGCCCTGCTCGGCCAGATCCTTGGCTTCTTTGAGACCCAGGCCGGTGATGGCGCGGAGCTCCTTAATGACGTTGAGCTTCTGAGCGCCAGCATCCTTGAGCACCACATCAAACTCGGTCTTCTCTTCGGCAGCAGGAGCAGCCGCAGCAGCAGCGCCCGGCATGGCCACAGCAACCGGAGCAGCGGCAGTTACACCCCACTCTTCTTTCAGTTCGTCGATGAGTTGCTTGAGTTCCAGCACAGTTGCGCCAGAAAGTTGAGCCTTGATCGAAGCGATATCCAGAGCCATTTTGTATCCTCCTGTTGGCCTATGCGGCCTCTAGTTTCTGAACCTGGGCATCCAAGATGCCGACGAATTCCTGAGCCTTTGCCCCCAGCACAGCCACGAAGTTGGACATCGTGGCCGATAGCACGCCGACGAGTTCGGCTTGCAGTTCCTTCTGGCTGGGAAGGTCGGCCAGGGCCTCTACCTGCTTGCCCGTTAGGGCCTGTCCCGAGAGCACACCCGCTTTAAGAACAGGAATGCCTTTATCGTTCGTCTTGGCGAACTCCTTGAGGGCTTTTGCCACTGCAGCGGGATCAGAGAAAACTACCACCGCCGAGGGACCATTCAGGCCCTCGAGCTCTGGTAGCCCCAGGTCGCTTATAGCTTTGCGGATGAGGGTATTTTTGGCGACGATCATCTCGCCACCTTTTTCCCGTATCACCTTGCGAAGCTTCCCGGTTGGGCCCGCCTCGAGCCCTTGGTAGTTCACCACGAAGAACGAGCCTGCCGTACCTTTCAGGGTAGCGGTGAGCGCCTCGAGGTGTTCGATGTTGCGCTTGCTAGGCAAAGTTCCTCCTGGTAGGGGCATTGCGTGCGACGGCATACCCGCCAGGGCCACAAGCCGTCAGCATCAACCCCCGTTGGACTTGGGACTAGGGAAATCCCAGCGCTGTACCACGAAAACGCTTCCCTACGAGCGCCTCGGCGACATGATTAAGGCTTCTGAGCCCGTCGCTGTCTTTGGCTGCCTTCGCGGTCATACGACCGAGGAAGGACACCAAGCAGGGAGTATACAAAAGAACCGGGCTCATTACAAGATGGATGGCCGATCTGCTGACCTATACCAAGCAACACAATAGCCTCTCCCCCACCATTGGAGGTTCTTAGTTGTGATAGCTACAACCCAGACTGATAGAATGAGGGTCAATGAACGATGTCTGGGATATGCTCAGTGAACCCTTCGCTCCCGAAGAATTGCAGTGGCGGGTGGAGGCCCTATCCAAAGATAAGCGAAGAGCCCTGATTACACCTTTTGTGCGCCACAGCGCCGTGCTGGAGCGCCTCGACGAGGTAGCTGGCATACAGGGCTGGCAAGATAGCTACGAAGTGGTTCAGATTCCAGCTCGGGCAGACGGTTTTTATGCGGTCAAGTGCAGGCTTACTATAATGGACGTTGCCAAAGAGGATGTGGGCGAGGGGAATAGCCTCAAAGCGGCTTTCGCCGACGCATTGGTGCGGGCGGCAGCCAAGTTTGGCATTGGCCGCTATCCACGGCAGTGGGTTGACTACGACCCCGTCGGCGAAAAGTTTGTTCCACCCCAGCTCGATGGCATAGGCGAAGATTATCAGCGACCCGACCTCGAGGTTCAGCCATCCCAGCCTGCCCCTCCCCCCATCAGCGAGGCCAAGCCCGAGCCACAGGAGCTCATCGACCGCTTAATTGAGCGTCTTAGACAGGCTGGTCTGGGCAAGCAGGCTGCGCTAATCGTGATGAAGTATGGGGGGTATGGCAAACATCCCGAGGAAACCCGTAAACTTTACGGCGAGCTGCGGGCTTTGCTAAAAGGTCAGGCCTCTTGAGCAAAGGATAGCTGTGATAAAAGTTATTGCCATCGGAGATTTGCACGCCGACTTTCCCAAGCTGTGGCGGGCTTTGAGGAATTCCTATGCTGTGGGAGAGGATTGGCTACCATCCGACCCCCTGCGGCGCGGCACTTACCGCGTGGTTTTGATGGGTGATCTGGTGCACCCAAAGCTCCTGGCTGACTATCGCCGTCTAACTGGCCTCGAGGACTACGACCCCAACAATCCCGACCACCTGCGGATAGCCGCCAAAGCGCAAATTCGCGAGCTGATGCGCATCAAGCGCTTTCAAGAAGCTGCACCTGACTATATCACCATTCTGATGGGCAATCATGACCATGCTGCTATTACCGGCGATATGGTGCTGGGCAACGCACACCTCGAGCACAAAGAATTTCATCCAGAACTAGGCGGCGTGGAGCTTCCCGAGGAGTTAAAAAACTGGATAAAAACCTTTCCCGCCCAAATTAATCTCCACGGGGTCAATTTTGCCCATGTGGGGCCTGTGCCTTGGCTACAAACCTACGATGAAATGTTTTACAACGGGCGTGAGGCCAAGGAGTGGTGGCTCAACAACGCCGACTATGTCGAACGCATGGGCTATCGCTTTGGCGTATATGGCCATACCGTGATGAAAAATGGCATTCTGATAAAGGATAAGCTGGCCCTAATTGACGCACTCGACCACAATCAGTATCTGGAGCTGATTCTTGACGAAGACAGATTGGATTGGGAGATAGTTGAAATTCCTCCGGTGGGTTCTAGCATTTTCTAGCCGTCAAACCAGCGGTATCGCTTCTCTGCTTGCCCAACCCCCACGCTTACTACCTAAGGCCCACACTGTGAACCTCACATCACCCAAGGTTGTTCGAGCGCTACTCGACCGCTATGGCCTTAGAGCCGATAAGCGGTTCGGGCAGAATTTCCTAGTCGAACGGGGTTATTTGCAAAAAATTGTAGATACTGTCGGACTACAGCCCGGCGAAACAGTCTATGAGGTGGGGCCGGGCTTGGGAACCCTAACCCGTGCCCTGGCCGAGGCTGGGGCAAACGTAGTTAGCATCGAGATGGATCGTCGGCTCGAGGCCGTCTATGTCGAAACCCTGGCCGGCCTGCCCGTGCAAATTATCTGGGGTGACGCGCTCGCCTTCGACTGGGCCAGTCTAGCACCGCAAAGCTTGTTTGCAGGCAATTTGCCCTATAATATTGCCACACCACTCATCACCAAACTGCTGCTTTCGGGCCGATTTCGCCGGATTGTAGCGCTCGTGCAGAAAGAAGTGGCGCTGCGTATGGTAGCCAGACCCGGAACACCCGCCTACGGCCTGCTTTCCGTACGGGTGCAGTATCATGCGCGGGCTCGCCGGGTAGTGGATCTGCCCCCCGGTGCCTTCTTTCCTCCGCCCAAGGTTACAAGTTCGGTGGTCTGCCTGGAGCCAAATGAAAGGCCCGACCACCCCAGCCTCTTTCGCCTGGTTGAAGCTTCATTTGCCCAGCGTCGCAAAACGCTGATGAATGCACTCAAGGCTGCGGGCTACACGCCAGAACGGGTGGCACAGGCCTTGGAAGCGCTCCGTCTTCCTTTAGATGTGCGCGGCGAGGCCCTGGACTTGCCACAGTTCGAGGAGCTTGCAGAGCGAGTCATCGACAATCCTTCTCACCCTACCTCCTAAGTGCGAGCCTGCTCGAGGCCGACAAAGCGCCCCAGGTCATAAAAGATTCGGTTGGTTCATCGATGACCCAACCGAATCCGGTATGCACATCCCTTTATTTCTTCAAAGCGTCGCGAATTTCCCGCAAAAGCACAATCTCTTCGGGCGGGCCTGCGGGAGCCACCTCTGGCTCTTTTTTCCTGGATATCTCTTGCAGTTTGTTCATGGGGGTGACCACGAAGAAATATAGCGCAAAGGCTACCATCAAGAAACTTACCACAGCATTGATAAACTTCCCGATATTAAGTGCCCCCAGCTTGAGACCTGAGAAGTCCGGAGCCCCAAATATCATACCGATTAAGGGGGTGATAATATCCGCAACCAACGAGTTGACAATAGCTCCGAAGGCACCCCCAATAATCACACCTACAGCCAGGTCGATCACATTCCCACGAAAAATAAACTTTTTGAACCCTTCCAACATATCATTCTCCTTGTTATACAACCGTCTACAGAAGAGCGCGGCAATTTAGCACTGGTTTTGCTCTTCTGTTAGGAGACTATATCAATTATATGAATGTCGTGTGCAAATCTGGTTTCACAGGTTGTCATTCGGCAGGTGCTGTGGGCTCGAGGTTTTTGCACCCTACAGCCATCTGATAAACCTGCTCATACTGGCTGGTGATTCGTTCTGGGTTGAAGTGGGTCTGGGCGTAGCTTCGGGCTGAAGCACGCATCTGCTCGAGGCCGGGCGATGTAAGCACCTCCACCACCGCTTGAGCAAAAGCTTCCAGGTCGCCAAACGGTACCAGACGGCCCACCTCGGGGGTAAGCCACTCGGGCACGCCGCCCACGCGGGTCGCTACCACCGGAACCCCACAGGCCAGGGCCTCGAGGCCCGACTGACCAAACCCCTCGTACTCCGAGGCCAGCAGGAACACATCAGCCGCCCCAATGATCTCCTCGGGGTTTTTGGCCGTAGCCAGCGAGGTCACACAATCGTCTACCCCCAGGTTATGGGCAATCGAAAGGGCCTCGGCCCGCTCCGGCCCGCTGCCCACCAAGACCAGCCGGGCCTTAAGCTTCTGGCGAATTTTAGCGAAAACATGCACGATATCGCCCACGCGCTTGACCGCCCGGAAGTTGGAGGCGTGCACCAGCAGAAACTCGTCCTGGGCTGCATAGAAGCGCCTAGCCTGGGGGTTGGGCCGGAAGCGCTCGGTGTCTACGGCGTTGTAGATGACCTGCGGGCTTACCCCAAAAGTGCGCTGGGCCTGCTGGGCCAGGTTCTGGGAAACGGCGGTGACGGCGGCGGCTTTTTGCAGGGCCCGGGCGGTAAGGGTCTGGTAGGCGGGGTCTATGCCCAGAAGGGTGACGTCGGTGCCGTGCAGAGTATGCACCAGGGGAATGCGGCCCTCGGCGGCCAGCTCGGCGGCTACCGCGTGGGGGATGGCGTAGTGGGTGTGAATCAGCTCCAGGCCCTCCTCCCGGATGGCCCGCTCGAGCGCCCCCGCCAGCGCCAGGGTGTAGAGGGGTGCGGGGAACACCGGATAATTGGGTACGTCCACCGCAGCAAACTGCACCGGACTCCCTTCCGGTAGACGCATGGGCAGCTCGGTAGCAAACAGATACACCCGATGCCCCCGGCGGGCCAGCCGGTCGGCCAGCTCCGAGGCCACAATGCCGCTCCCGCCCAGGCCCGGATAGCACACCATCCCGATTCGCATGGCCTTAGCCTAAAGAATCCGCCCCGCCTGCATTGGTGCTGGGTTCACGGTTGCACCCAGCCATCGGGCCATACTTGACGGGCAGCCCACGAGTTCCGACAATCGGGGGGTGAAGGCCTTTAAGCCCCATTTACAGGGACTGCCCAGCTACCCCTACAAAAAGGTAGAAGCGCCCATCAAGCTCGACCAGAACGAGAGCCCCTACGACCTGCCCGCCGAACTCAAGCAGCGGGTTCTGGCGCGTTTGCAGGGCCTGGATTTCAATCGGTATCCGCACCTCCACGCCGAGGACGTGCGGGAAAAGCTGGCCGACTGGCTGAGCTGGCCCATGGAGGGGCTGGTGGTTGCACCGGGCTCCAACCTGCTCATTCAAGCCCTGGTACAGGCCTCCAACAATGTGCTGGATACCGCCCCTTCGTTTCCGCACTATGCATTCTCCGCCAGAATTTCGGCCACGCCTTACCAAGCAATTCCACTCGAGAGCGGCTTCTCCCTGCCGACAGAGGCTCTGCTCGAGGCCATGGAGGCTCCTCCAGGCGTGCTGTTTCTGCCCAACCCCCACGCTCCCACGGCCCGGCTGTTTGCTGAAGCAGACATCCAACTTCTGGCCGACAAAGCCGCCCGGACGGGCTGGTTGCTGGTAATAGACGAAGCCTACCACCAGTTTTCGGGTACGGATTATTCGTCGCTGGCTCGAGCCAACCCCAGCGTAGCCCTTCTGCGCACCTTCTCCAAGGCCTGGGGCCTGGGGGGGATTCGGGCCGGCTACCTGCTGGCCTCGCCGGAGGTGTGCAACGTGGTGCAGAACTTTGTTCCGCCTTTTGGCCTGCCGGGCCACACCGCCCAGATTCTCCTGACGGTGCTGGAATCGCCCGGCTATGTCCAGGGGATTGTGCAGACCCTGGTAGCCGAGCGGGAAAAGCTCTTCCGGGCCCTGCAAAAGCACCCCACCTGGCGGGTGTACGAAAGCCAGACCAACTTCCTTCTAATCCGCACCCCCGATGCGGCAGCGGCTTACCAGGGGCTGTTGCGCCAGGGCATCCTGGTGCGGCGGCAGGATCACTATCCGGGCCTCGAGGGGTGCATCCGGGTCTCGGTGGGCGCTCCCCAGGAGAACCAGCGCTTCCTGGAAGCCGCCTTTTCCCTGGCCGAGGTGCCCCATGCGTAGCGCTACCATCGAACGCGACACCGCCGAGACCCAGATCCGCCTCAGCCTGAACCTCGATGCGCCCTCGAGCGGAGAGATCTCGACCGGGCTGGGCTTTCTGGATCACATGCTTCTGGCTTTGCAGCGGCACGGGCGCTTGGGGCTCGAGGTCAAAGCCCGGGGCGACCTGGCCGTGGACGTGCATCACCTGGTAGAGGATGTGGGCATCGTGCTGGGGATGGCCCTGCGGCAAGCCGTGGGGGAGGGCCGGGGTATCGAACGCTACGGCGAGGCCAGCGTGCCCATGGACGAAACCCTGGTGCAGGTGGTGCTGGATCTGTCCGGGCGCAGCCACCTGGCCTTTGCGCCCGAGGAATTGGGCATCGAAGGGAGCGCGGGGGGCCTCAATGCCTACCACCTGCGGGAGTTTTTGCGCGGGCTTTGCAACCATGCGGGGCTCACCCTGCACGTGCGGCTTTTGGCTGGCCGGGAAGCCCACCACGTGCTCGAGGCCACCTTCAAAGCCCTGGCCCGGGCCCTCTACCAGGCCACCCGCCTCACCCGGCCCGACCTGCCCAGCACCAAGGAAGTGCTGTAGCGCCATGAAGACCCTGCTGATTGACTACGGTTCGGGCAACCTGCACAGCGCCGCCAAGGCCCTGCAAGCCACGGGCTACCGGGTCACGGTCTCGGACGACCCCCGCCAGGTAGCCGCCCACGACCTGCTGGTGCTGCCGGGACAGGGCCATTTTGGGCAGGTTATGCGCTCCTTCCAGGCCTCCGGCTTCGAGGAGGGGATGCGGGAGCACATCACCTCGGGCAAGCCTTTTTTAGGCATCTGTGTGGGTATGCAAATCCTGTTCGAAGGCTCCGAGGAAGCCCCCGAAACCGCCGGGCTGGGCCTGGTGCGGGGTCGGCTGGCCCGCTTCCAGGCCGCGCGGGTGCCACAGATGGGGTGGAACACCGTGGAGTACAGTGCCCACTTCCAGCACCTGTCGGGCCGCTACTTCTACTTTGTGCACTCCTACTTCGCTCCGCTGGTGGAGGGGAGCGTGGGCGTCACCGAGTACAGCGGCACTCGCTTTACCGCGCTTTATGCCCAGGATAACGTGGTGGCCCCCCAGTTTCACCCGGAAAAAAGCGGGGTGGTAGGGTTGGCTTTGCTCGAGGCCATCCGGCGGTATTTCACTCCCCGGTTGTAGCCTAGGGCTGCCGCTCGAGCTTGCAGGCGTTCGTGCCCAGGGTAGGGTTGCTGCTTTTTTGCAGATAGAGATCGGTAAACTTGTTCTGCTTGCACTCGTTGCCCTGGGCCCGGCCACCGGCGCTACCCACAAAGAAAATCCCGTGTTCGCCGTTGTTTTGCAGGAGGTTGCGCTCGAGGATGACCTGCACATTGTCGCGGGCTAAAATGCCGCTATAACCGCTGAATTCAATCGTATTTTGTTGAGCTGTTACTACAGCCTCTTTGCTGGCGGCTAGCCCAAACTCGGCGTTGCCGCGAACGAGGTTGTTAATAGCCAGCACACGGGCTTTCTCGCTAACGCTGATGCCGTTGGTTGCGTTCTTCTCGATTAGGTTATTGCGAATGACGCTTGTGGCCAGACCCACACACAAAATGCCGGCCTCCTTGTTGCTCAGGATGTCGTTGTTTTCCAGGGTCACCTGGGCCTGGTCTCGAGCCAGCACGCCGCTAAAGGTATTTTGTTGAATGGAGTTCTCTCTGGCTGTCGCGCTGGCAGCATCCGCCACATACAAGCCAAACTCGCCGTTCATTTGGAGGTCGCTGTTTTCCAGGGTTAGCTGGCTACGGTCAAACAGCTCTATGCCGCTGGCTTCGTTCTGCTCGAATAGGGTGTTATCTACCTGTCCGGCGCTATCGTCGTATAAGGATAGGCCGCTTCCAACATTCTCTGAAAGATCGCTGTCCTTGATTACAACCTGGCTCTTATCCAACACGGCCACGCCCTCGAGTTCGTTGCTCCACACCACGCTTTTGTTGAGCGTCAGCTTACTATCGTTCCAGACAATGATGCCCGAACCACCCTGCTTGTTGGCCGCATCCCGCACGGCCCCACTAACAGCTACATCGGTTAGGATGACCTCGCCCTCCTGAATATAGACCACGTAGGCCTGGGCCTTGCCCTGATACTCAAATGCAAGGCCGGTTGCGCTGGACTTACCGCCTCCGCGAAAGCTGACCACATACCCCTCTGCCGTAGAAGTGATCACCGTTTGAGTGCTTCCTGCTCCAACCAGCTCGACAGGGTTATTGAGGGTCAGCGGCTGGGTAAGCCGATAGATGCCCGCGCGCAACGCCACCCGCCCGCCCCGCTGGGCCTGGGTCACAAAGGCCTGGACTTCGCTTGCCGGCACTTCAGGCAATGACTGAGTAAAAGCCAGACCAATAAACAAGAGCCCTGCTGCCACTATGCGCCTCATTTGTCACCCCTCTTGTGCAACCCACGTATATACCAGCGCGGTGCTTGTTGCTGTGGTTGTGTGGTTGAGCACTGCAGATACGAGTCTACAAGCAGGGCAGACTCGAGCGCGTGATGCATAAACCTCGGCGATGAGAACAAAAGTCGTCGAGGCCAAAAGTACCGGCAAAGCCCCAGACTGGGCGGCTAAAGCCTACCGGGCCTGCAAAAGGTCTTCCTCGGTGATAAGGCGACCCTGCCCACCAATGGCAGTGGCAGCCAGTGATCCAGCCAGATTGCCGAGGCGGGCGGCCACAAAGGGGTCTTTGCCCTGCAGGATGGCATGAGCAAAGGTGGCAGTAAAAGCATCACCCGAGCCGGTGGTGTCCACGACTTCCTCGAGGGGATAGGGTTCGATGAGCTCTTGTCGGGTGGGGGTAATCACGATAGAGCCCATAGCCCCAACCTTGACCACCACCGTCTCGAGGCCCCAGTCTTTCAGTGCAGCAACCCCATCGCTAATGGAGGAAGTATCTGTTAGAGCTAGCAGCTCCACCTGGTTCATCAGCAGGTAAGGAACCCCACGCAGGATACCCAACAGCTCTTTTCCGGCTGCCCGTACCGCACCAGTACCCAGGTCGACAAAAATGGGTAGCTCGCGCTTGCGCGCAGCATCCAGGGCGTTAATGGCGTACTGTCGCTGGGGCCCACCCACAAACCCGTAAGCCGAGAAAACCACCGCATCAACCTGATCGAGCATCTTGGGCTTAAACTCGGCGGCATCCAGATAGCGGCTGGCGCCCCCCGCCGAAATCATAGAGCGTTCGCCGCCAGGTATTAGCAGAATCAGGATTGAAGAGGTGGTCTGCTCCGGGTCGGTTTGTAGGTATTTGAGGTCAACCTTAACTTTTTCGAGTTGCGACAGAGCTACGCTGCGAAAGGGATCATCGCCCACCCGGCTGGCCAGATAAACTTTGTTGCCCAGACTAGCCAGGTGTGCCGCCAAAGTGCCCCCTGCGCCCCCTGGCCTCATGAGGGCGCGCTGAGCCGGAATCTCCTCACCTGGCTCGGGGATTCGCTCGAGGAAGTAGATTAGGTCAACCGATACGTCTCCTACGACAAAAAATCGCATCCCGGCCTCCCAGCCTTATATCTCCACTTGCAGGATTTACCACAGTCTAACGGTATCCTGAGCTGATGTGTAGTAGATTACTCCAAACCTATGAGAAATCTCTAACAAGCTAGGAGATTGGCTACACAAAACTTCTCGCTAATACTGACATCACCAAAAGCCTCGTCCGTTCCCCACCAGCAAACTGTTTCTTGGGTGAGCAGACCGGCACAAGCTCCCCCCACTCCGGAGCTGCTCGCTCAAACGTGGCCTCGCAGGCTTCGCTAGTAAGGTCGCACAAATAAGACTTTTCTCAAACTCTTACTGAGTAATATGTTACTGCTCTATGCCGGAAACCTGCGGCATGGAGCCAGCTACCGTGAGATAGGCTAAACTCTTGTTTGGGAGTTAGTTAATTGAAAAGCCTAATGGCAAATCTCGTTCAATTGTTACACGATCTGGGAGGCGGTAGGTTGTGAGCAGCGCCTTATTGCGTCGGGTGTTGTTAGCTGGATTATTGGTACTCGGTATCCTTCTAGCCACCGTCACCCGACAGTCGGCTCCAACCTTGCCGGGGGAGTTTGCTGCGAGCATTGCACCCATTTTTGGGTTTTCCTTTCGTCTGGGCCAAAACGCCAGAGCCAGCCTGGCCGCCATTTTTGACCGGCGCGACCTGCGGGCCGAACAGCGCCGCATGCAGGCCGAGTTGCAGCAATTGCGCCAAGAAAACCAGCGCCTAATCCTGGAGAACCGTCGATTACAGGCCACGCTGCGGGTGCAGGCTGTTCAGGGCCTAGGGGTAGTTGCAGTAGCACCCGTCATTGACGATGATCCCTCGGGGCTATACCGCAGGCTTTTTTTGGGAGCCGGCTCGAGCCAGGGGCTCCGGGTTGGTATGCCGGTCACAACTGCCAATGGGCTGGTAGGGGTTATCACCGAGGTTACACCCAACCAGGCTGTTGTTCGCACCATCCTGGATCCCGAGTCGAGGGTGGGAGTCCGGCTGGCAAGTGCGCCCGGTCGGGGGGTTGCCTATGGTGCACCACCCCGAATGCTACGGGTTGAAATTGCACCGGAGGCCAACGTCAAGCCCGGCGATAAGGTGGTTTCAGGTGCTATACAGGGGCTTTATCCTGCTGGGATTACGGTGGGCACTGTCGAGCAGGTGCTTCCGGTAGCCCCAGGCGCTCTAAAGAAAGTTTTGCTGGTGCGCCCTGCTGTCCAGCTTTCGCTGCTCGAGGAAGTACAGGTGTTGCGACCACTATGACAAATAGATGGGCATCCGGAAGGCATAAAGCCCCGCCAATCGCGGCTGTTTCTTTGCTGAACTCAATTTTATGCGACTGATTTTGCTGATTGCAGCTGCGTTTCTCCTTCAAGGTTTCGTATCCGGGCTATTGGGTGAGACCATCCCGCCGCCCGATCTAATTTATCTAGCCACCCTGGGAATGGTTGCTTCTGTATCGCCTTTTTTGGGCTTACCGCTGGCTTTTGCGGTGGGCTTATTGCAAGATCTGCTTTCGGCGGGGTACCCCGGCCTACATGCGGTGGGCTTATTGTTGTCCGCATATGCCTACTACCGGTTATCGCGCCTGGTGCACTGGGACGAACTGGCCGGGCAGGCAGTTATTCTTGGAGGCAGCTTTGCAGCCAAATGGCTGGGCATACTGCTGGTAGCCCTGTGGCTACGGCTTGGGGAGTTCAACCCTCTCACCCTTTGGTCGGTTATCGTACCGGAGATGGTGTTGACGCTGATAATCGCGCCCTTTGTGCTTCAGGCGTATCGACAGCTTGTGGGCCATAACCAGTAGGAGTGTCGCGTGAACAGCCGGATCTGGATTCTGCTAGGGGTCTTTTACCTTTTGCTGGTGCTGTTTGCAGCCCGTCTATGGCAGCTCCAGGTAGTGCAGTATGAGCAGTACGCTACCCGAAGCCAGGGCAATTATCTACGCACCGAAACCACCCTGGCTCCAAGAGGTCGCATTCTTGATCGCAACGGTCGGGTCATCGCAACCAACCGGCTAGCGGTAGATTTGCTGTACTTAGGCGGTGAGGTGCTGTTCAAGGAGCGGATCCTCGCCCTCACCGGACTCAAAGAACTCCCCGAGGCCAAGAATGGGCCGGTCGAGTTAATGATCAACGTCCCCGAGTCACTGATTCCTACGTTGGCTGAGCTTTCAGCAGGCGAGCCCAACCTGAAACTGCTCGAGCGTATCGAACGTATTTATCCCAATCCAATTGCGGGGCCGGTCATCGGTTATACCGCCCTACCCAATCAGGAGCAACTAAAAGAAGGCTACGAACCAGAGGAATTGGTGGGGGCTTCGGGCCTCGAGGCCGCCCTGGAGCAGCAGCTGAGGGGAATCAAGGGGCTGGTGTTGGCCGAGGTCAATGCCAGAGGCCAGCGGGTGCGATTCGAAGAAATTAGAGAACCCCAGGCAGGTACCGATGTTTATCTCACCCTGGATCTGGATCTGCAAAAAGCAGCTGAGCAGGCCTTACAGGAAGCTGCTGCGGACATCAATCGTATCCGGCAGCGCTATGGGCTTCCCCTGGTTCGCCAAGCCAAAGGCGCCATCGTAGCGCTTGACCCGCGCAATGGAGAGGTTTTGGCCATGGCCACAGCCCCCGCCTTCGATCCCAATCTGTTTGGTCGCAGGCCACGCCCAAACGATAAAATCCGCGAGTTGTTTAGTGATAAGGATCGCCCTACCCTGAACCGCGCCGTCAACGCCTATCCGCCAGGCTCCACCTATAAGCTAGTAAGCTCGAGCATGGCTTTAGAAAGCGGCTATGTAACACCCAACACCGCCTTCCGTTGTAGCCCCTACATTGTTTTTGGGGGTATACGGCGTAACTGGGCTCGAGTGGATATGGGCATGATGACCGTTAAAGAGGCCATCGCGCAAAGTTGCAACACCTGGTACTACCAGGTGGCGATGCTCGACCCCATCGGTATGGTGAACAAGCTGTACAAGCGAGCCCTCGAGCTCGGCGTGGGTCGGCCTACGGGTCTGGAAATTGGCGAGCAGAGCGGGATTGTGCCCTCGCTGCAGTGGAAGAAAACGAACCTCCCCCACGACCCCCGCTGGTGGCCGGGCGAGACTCTTTCCATCATGATTGGGCAGGGCTACAACAAAGCCACCCCGGTACAAATTGCCCGAATGCTGGCGACCATCGCTCAGAATGGCCAGCAGCCCGAACTGCATCTGGTGTGGCGCATCGGCAATCAGGAGCTGCAGCGTCCCATCACCGCAGTATCCGGTCGGTTCTGGAAAGAGCTTCAGGAGGGGATGCGCAAAACCGTGACCTGGGGCACCGCTCGGCACGTGTTGGGGAATTTTCCAGTGGCTACCGCAGGTAAAACCGGAACAGCTCAGAATGAAACCCTTACCCCAGGCCTCGAGCACGCCTGGTACATGGGCTACGGGCCGGTAGACCCCACCGACCCGCGACCCCCGCTGGTGGTGGTGGCCTTCTTCGAAAATGGTGGCGAAGGCAGCGGTGTGGCGCTCCCGGCGGCTCGAAAAGTTATGGCCGCGTACTGGAAAGTCGGGCAGCCTTTCGCTGAGCAGTAAGCCCCAGCACCAACGCAGCGACCCGCTCACCGCTCATCGCCACTGCCGGCACCGACTGGCCTGGAAAGATGGTCTCCCCCACCCGCCAGAGGTTGGAAAAAGGGGTTCTGGGGCTCGGGGTACGCAGAGGATGCACCTGCGGATACCCTCCCACCCAGCCATCCTGCCGCCAGGTGTAGAACTGGTAGGTGCGTGGGGTAGCCCCCAAGATCAGCGCCGCCGATTCCCTAAAGCCCGGAATCAGACGCTCAACCTGGCGCACCACCCGTTCCTGCCAGGCCATTTTCTGAGCCTGGTACACCTCCTTAGAAAGCCCTTGCCAGTCGGCCAACTTGGTATGCACTGAAGCAGACAACACCCGTATATCTGGTGAACCCCGCAAGGTATCGCCCGGGTCGGACAAGCTCAAAAATACCCAGTCACCCTCGCCAGCCCACTGCCGGTAATAGGCCCCCGGCGGAACCGCCGACGCAGGAATCGCCGCATGCAGCACAAATGCCCCCCAGCCATCGCGAGGTGGAGCCTGCTTTGCAGCACCGGGAATCAGGGCAGTCAGATCACCCGGAGTTAGGTTGGCTATGAAAAGGTCGGCCTCGAGCACCTCCCGCTCCCCCCGCCGACGCCCGCCCAGTACCACCTCGACCGCCACCAAACGCCCATTTCTAATTCGCAGCTTGTCCACACGATGACGATAAAGCACCCGACCACCGTACCGTACCACCGCCTGGGCCAGGGTTTCCGCTACGGCCCCCATGCCCCCCTGTGGCATCACCGGACCGCGGTGGGGCAGATCCAGGGCGGCAGCTCCAAACAGCGCATAGGTGTGCCGGGCATCGGCCTGAGAGGCAATCAGAAGCTGTGCGTCCAGGAAGCGTCGGAAGCCTGTGTGGGACGGGGCGTGAGCCAGGGTAGGCCGCACCAGGTCGGCCAGGAGGCCCAGCAGATCGGCTCGGTGTTCCAGAGCCCAGGAAAATCCTCTTTGGGTCAGGCTTAGCAATTCCGTTGTGTTGGCGGGTGGAAATGGCAAACCCTGGGCTATCTTCCACAAGGCTAGCGCCCGTTTTTCCTGCCATCGCCAAAAACCCTGTACGGGTCTGCCAAAAGCAGCCTGCTGGGCTTCCAGTTCGTAGGTACGGCCCACCGGGCGGGTTACCACCCTTCCGCCAGGCAGCCAAACCTCCATGAGGGGTTCACCTGGAGGCAGTCTGCGCACTGGAAAACAAGCCCCCAACTGGCGCTCCAAACGAGTAAAAATTCCATCTTCGCCGAAACCGGCCAGCAGGGTAGCTCCAGCGTCGAAGCGGAAACCTTGGTGCCAAAAGGTTCCCGCCGAGCCCCCAGGATAGGTGTGGTGTTCCAAAACCGTGACCTCGAGGCCCGCTTTCGCCAATAGAGCAGCCGCGGTAAGTCCACCCACGCCCGCTCCAATAACCACAACCCTCATGCCCACTTAAGCAAGCCCATACCTTAGCGTTTTAATCCACGCACATAAGCCAGCACCGTATCGGCATCACGAAAAGCGTTTACATTGCGCCATATGCGCTCGATACGGCTCTGGGGGTTCACCAGGATGGTATCGCGGTTGTAAAACCCAAACAAACCACCCACCTTGAACAGCCGGGCCAGACTGCCATCCCGGTCGGGGAGCATGGCCCCTTTGAGGGCCATTTGTTCAATGAAAGCACACTGTTCGGCAGCAGGATCGGCGCTCACACCAAAAATTTCCACACCCAGCTTTTCGAACTCGCTGTATAGTTCTGCATAACGCTTACCCTGAGCGGTACATCCAGGCGAATTGGCTTTGGGGTAAAACCAAAACAGGAGATACTTTCCTTCCTTAGCCATGGCCGCTAGATCTACCGACTTGCCATAGGCATCTTGTATTTTGGGCAGATTAACTGGATCGCCGGGCGCTAGGGCTAGTACCGGAGCCAGCAGCAGCAGTACCCACAAAAAATGCCGCATGACTAAAGTTTGACGGCAAATCGTGTCATCGGCTGTAGGCTAGGCTTCATCTTGTGTCAACTCTGCCTGCGCTACACCGCTCCGAGCAATGGGAGACGCTTTCTCGGCGAGCATCCTGGGGGTGTGTTCTGCTTCGGCAAGCTCAGTGCCATGCGGATGACGGCTTTTTAATGAAGCGCCGTCCGCCTACCGCATCAGATAGATTTCGTCTCCGTCAGAATCGCACAAGCAACTTTGCCTCGAGCACACCTGCAAATATTTACAAACCTTTTGGGTCAGTGGCAGGCTGGGCAGGTGCGGGGGCCTCGAGGTTGGATATCCTCGACTTCAGATAGTCCAGCACCACCTCGGCGTCGCGGAAGGGATTGACGTTGCGCCAAACTTGCTCGACCCTGCCCTGGGGGTTGATTAGAATGGTATCGCGGTTGTATAAACCCAACAAGGAGCCTAGGCCCAGGAATCCCCCCACTCCAAACGCCCGACCCAGCCGGCCCGACGAATCGGGGATCAGGCCGCCCTCGAGCGCCAGTTTATCCATAAAGTCGCACTGAGCCGAAGCAGGGTCTCTGCTCACGCCAAACACCTCGGCACCCATTTGCCGGAAGGCCTCGTGTAACTCCGCATACTTCTTACCTTGGGCTGTGCAGCCGGGAGAGTTGGCTTTTGGATAAAACCACAACACCACATAACGCCCTTGTCGCACCAGTTCAGCCAGGTCTACAGTTCGCCCTAAGGCATCCTGTATTTGCAAAAGCGGGGCGGAATCACCGGGTTTTAGCATCATAGGCCTAGTATCTATTCTTCAAGCAGAACTGGCTGTAGGACAGCACAACATTGGCCTCGAGGTCAGGCCTTGTGGAAAAAAGTACCCTACCAGTCTCGGTTGCTTCATTATCGAGCGGTCAAGGAAGAAACCGACCGAAGGAGGTACTCCAGAACATCCTCTTGTTGAAGTTATACGCATTCCGACAGTATCGTTCACTTTTGAAAACCTAAACGATACTGCCGAAATGCTTTTCTACTCCCTTCGGTCGGCTTGAATCCTTCACCTTTGACTGCGCATGGCGGTGAAGGATTCAAGCGGAAACGGTATTATTTGGCGACCGTCTTTTTGTCACACGCCTCGGGCCGAGCGGCTGGCGGACGCTTCGGCTTTGGCGTGCAAGGTATTGTGCCAGATGGCAATTCCGCGCAAGGGGGCATACACTTCTAGGCTGGGCAGTGCCTGACCCCCCAGCTTGATGCGATGAATTTTGGTACCGCCCCGCCGCATGGCGTAAATGGTATCCTCCAGCACCACCATCTCCACCTGACTGTTGGGGTCCTCACCCTCGGCCACAGGCAGAGGCAGCGATTGAAGCACCTCGCCCTCGAGGGAAAGCTTGCGGATTTTTTGGCTGTCCACATCGTAAATCAAAAGCTCCTCTTGTGGCGTCAGACCCAGGCCGCCCAGCAGGCGTAGCTCTTGCGACTCCCGGCTCTTGCGGAAGGCGTAACGAGAAATGTACTGCCCCTTATGGTCGAGGCGCTGCACCTGGCGATTGCCGTAGTCAAGCACGAAGATGTGATTTGGGCTGCTTAGCAAGACTTTTGGCGAATCGAAGGTGCCCCGGCCCTGCCCGGCACCACCAAAACGACCCATGGGGTTGCCCTCGAGATCAAAGCGGGTAATGGTGCAGGCTTCACCGTCCAGCACCAGCAGGCCATCTGGCATAGCGGCCAGTGAAACCGGATAAAGTAGCTCCCCCAGCTTCATACCATAAGGCGCTATCGAGTGGGTGATTTCACCTTCTACGTCAAAGCGGTGCAGCAAGCGCACTGCCCCCCCACCATACTCAAACAAGCTGATCCAGAAGCCTCCATGTTTGTCCACGGCCAGGGCAAGCGGTGGAGATGGGAACATACCCCGCCCACTTCCCACCCCACTCCACATCCGCATGAGGGTACCATTCAGATCCATCAGTCGAAGGGTACCTTTCTTTGTTTCGACCGCCAAGGCCAGGTAGGAAGGGGCCGTAAGACCCGGGTCTTCCTCCCATTTACCACGCAACACTTCCAGCACCGATTCGAGGCCGGGACGCTTTTCGGGGTCTTTCTCCAGCATCCGGTAAATCAGGTCGGAAAGCACCTGGGGAATCTCGGGGTTGACCTGCTTAGGGGGTGTAGGCATCTGGGTGATCTGCTGGTGGATGACCGCTTCATAGGCGCCCTGGAATGGGGGCTGTCCACACAGGGCTTCGTAAAACACCACCCCCAGGCTATAGATATCCGACTTGTGATCAATGCGCTGGCCTTTGGCTTGTTCGGGACTCATGTAGACCGGGGTTCCAATGCGGGCCCCGGTAATGGTCAGACGGGTCAGCACCTTGCCTGCGGCAATCCCAAAGTCCATCAGGCGAACCCCACGTGGATCTACACTGCCATCGTCGCGCAGAGCATTTTTGAGCACCATAATGTTGCCGGGTTTGATGTCGCGGTGAATGATACCCTGAGCATGAATGTGCTGCAGGGCCTCAGCCACCCGACCCATAATCTGCACGATGCTTTTGATGGAAAGGCGCTTGTTTTCAATAAGACGGTCAAGCCCTTCCCCCTCGAGGTACTCCATGGCAATGTAATGAGTATCACCTTGGTTGCCGTGGTCGTAGACCTTGACGATTCCGGGGTGATCAAGGTGGGCCAGCAGTTCAGCCTCGCGGTGGAAGCGGCGCACAAACCGAGGGTCGCCCACGTATTTTTCTTGGGGAATTTTGAGCGCAACCAGACGCCCATCTTTTTTGCTTCGGCCCTTGTAAACGGTAGCCATACCCCCAATACCCACTTTTTCCTGAATCTCATAGAGGGCCTCGAGGCCAGGAACATTGTTCCCTGTGGAAGCCTTTGCTTTTTCTTTGGGTTTTCGGGGAGCCGGTTTGGGCCGCGGCTTGAAGTTAACCCGGGTGGTCTTGGGCAGCCACATCGCCCCCAACCCCAGAGCAAAAGCGGTTGCCAGCACCCAGAGCTCGGCCCCCAGCACGCCCAAACCCCCCAGTAGTAAAGCCAGCACGGCCATCATCGGCCAGGTGCGCCCAAGGCGCAGCATCAGGGCCGTGGAAATAGCAACCAACAATAAAGCCAGCAAGTAACTCATCTGAACCTCGCCGCTACTACCGTGATATTGTCGGTGCCACCGCGCATCAGTGCCTTGGCCACCCAGCTCTCCAAGGCCGATTGAAGATCCCCGGTAATGTTCCACTCCTCGGGGGGCACTAGCCCGTACAAGCCATCGGTTGCCAGCACCAACACCTCGCCAGGGGCAAAATTGACCGAGATGATGTCGTGTTTAACATCCGAAAGCCCCAGGGCCTGGGTAAGCATATGCTTCCAGGGGTGGTCTTCGGCTTGTTCGGCACTCAACACACCCTGGCGCACCTGCTGAGCTACCCAGGAGTGATCCTGCGTTAAAAGCGTCCAGCGACCCGAGGAGTATCGGTAGGCACGGGTATCTCCTACGTGCCCGATCACAGCCTGTCGGTTCCATTCGGTTAGCATCACGGCTGTTAGGGTGGTGCCCATACCCTTGCGCGAGGGCACCCGCTCACCTTCTTGCAAAATTCGCCTCTGGGAGAGCTTGAAAGCCTTGTCCATGACCAGGTTGAGCCCGACGCCAGGGCGACCTGTTGCTGCGTGCTCAGCATACGACTTAGCCGCCGAGCTAACCCCCTCGATGGCCAGTTTACTGGCCAGTTCACCCGCCTCGGCCCCACCCATACCATCGGCCACGGCCAGCAACACCAGGTTTCCAGCCGGGGTCGGATGTACTGCCACGCGATGAAAATCTTCGTTGTTCCGGCGACGCCGACCAATGTTGGATTCTGTGGCAATTTCGAGCCGTGCCAATCGCATGACACCTTATAATACCGTCTGAATGAAGGCAGGCTTGGTTGAATTACTCGAGCTCTATGAATACAAGGTAGATGACCTTGTAGCAGGCAACGAACCCAAGGGGGGAATGGCCGGCCTAACCCGTTTGCGACAAACCTTAATTCAGGCCAACCTGCCCGGCCCCCTGGCCAAGAAGTTTCGCGACATCGACGGACGCTTTAAGGCTCATCGGCCTGGCTACAAAACCGTCGTAGACGAAAACGTTCCAGATCTGAGCGCAATTCTGGTTGAAGATGAGGGGGCTTCGTTTAGCCCCGAACGGGAAGCCCTGGATAAGCTGGCCGAGGCAGTGTACTGGAGCCGTCTAGATCGTGATCTGCTTCGTGTAGCCAAGGCGCTTAACCAGGGCAAGCGTGATGAACTCCGCATGGCCTATGCCATCCTGCAAAACCTCGAGGCCTATTCCAAAAGCCCCCATTTTTCCCAGGACTACAACCTCTCACGCTTCACGCTAGCCCACCCCATTCCGGGCGTCTCAGACCCCAGGGTTCACCTCGATAACCTAACTATCGCTAAAAATCTACTCCTCGAGCTGTTTCGTGAGGCTTTCGCTCTTTCCGGCAAACTCAAACTGCCGCAAGAAGAAACCGTGCCTTATATCAGACGGTTTGCTCGACGGGTGCTGGAAAGCGAAGGCTCGCTCCGCACCAGCACCCGCGGGCCCAGCCTCGAAGCCCTGCGCCGGGCACTCGAGGAAGCCCATCGCCAAAACCTGAGCGTTGGCGAGATTCGAGCTCTAGAAGAGCGCCTGCACAATGCCGCCGCCGAGGAGCGACGCATGGCTTTGGTCATGGAAGAAGACCGGGCGCGCTTCTCGGCAGCTATCGAGCACCTGATCGCTTTGCTCACCCGCTACCTGCCCAGTCCTATGGGAGAAGCAAGCTGGCCGCAAATCCCTCAAAAAATTCTGGGTAGCCAAAATCCCGAGTACGCCCTCGAGGCTGTTCCGCGTGAGGCCAGAGCGCTCAATCTTCGCCTGATGCCCCAGCGCTTCTATTTCTGGAACCACGAGGTAGGCATCTCGCAAGCGGGGAAAGTTTTTGGTATCAGCGTAGCGCAGCAGGAACGAATCATCGAGGAGGATGCAGCCTTTAGCCTAACTCTACCCGACGCCGAACTGCACGTGGTTCGGTACAAGGACTATCTCCACCTTCGCATTGGTCCCCGGGAGGCCGCAAGCATATCCAGCCTGCTGGCCGAAGGACGCGTCCTCACTTATCTAATGTGGCCCGAACACCACTTTGCTTACCTGCGTCTGCTACGGGCCCTTTCGGCGCGCCTCAAGGGTGAGATCAACTATGCCCAGTTTGGCCCGGAGTCGGCCAACAAATACGGCGAGGCGCCGATAGACAACCTCCAGGATTTTGCCCGCAAGGGCCTCGAGGTGGTTCGAGGGCGTATCGAGCGAAGCCCGCTGTGGGCAGCTCGCCTGGCTGAAATCGCACAGATGCTAGGGCTCGAGGACTATGCCCAGGTACTGCACCGTGAGCTAAACGAGTGGCTGGGCTTCAGCCCGCCTTCCCGCGATACTTTGGGCGATGTTAACTCGACCACGGTTGGCGATAGCCCTAGCACCATTAAAGCAGGCAGCACCGTGCTATCACTGCGCTATCAGGACGATAGCGTCTACGTTTCATCCACCGGCCTAATCCCGCGCAAGCTGCAAGACCTCTTGGTCTGGCGGGTGCCCGAAGGCGGGTTGGTGCTGGCTCGAGAAGGCGCACGGGTAGCCCACAGCCTGGTTGCTATCGATCCTATCCGTGAGGTTTAATCTTGAGACTTCGGCATTCACTCCTGGGTTATTATCGCTGCAACCGCTCGCCTAAACCAAGTTTATCTTTACTACTCGTTGTTGATTCCATATCATAGGTCAACCTATGTGGAGCGCGCTACAGCACCCAGCATTTCGATGGCTCTTTGTATCTACCTTGTTTTCCTTTGCAGCCAGCAAAATTCATCGCATTGCCCTACTGTTTGTGGCCTACCAGGAAACCCAGAATGCAGTCTGGATCTCGCTCATCCTGGGTGCACAGTTTTTTGCAAGCGCAGTGCTGGGACCGTTAATGGGCCCGCTGGCCGACCGCTACGATCGCCGCACTCTCATGGCAATTTCCAATCTGGCTCGAGCCGTGCTGGTGGCTGGCATTCCGCTTTTCGCCATGGATTCGATGCCGATATTGATGGCGATCTCCTTTCTAATGGCTGTTTTCGAAGCACTATACAACTCGTCCAGCAACAGCGCCATTCCCGATATGGTGCCCGAATCGGCACTTGATAGCGCCAATGGGCTGATGATGTTCATCCAGCGTTTTTCTGAGATCGCCTTTGTAGCGCTTGCAGGTACTTTGGTGGCTGCTGTGGGCCCTGTACCAGCCTTCTGGATCAACGTTCTATCGTACCTGATTGCCGCCGGGTTCCTTATTTTTCTGCCTGTGCTCTCGGGCAAAGCAGGCAGGGGCAGTTATTTTAAAGCCGTGGCCGAAGGCATTCGGCCGTTATGGCAAGACCCCGTGCTCAGCCGCACTATTGGAACCTTAGCCCTGGCAGCCGCCTTTGGCTCGGTAGAAGGCGCTCTGGGCATTGTATATGCTGTGGGGGCACTGAAAATCGGTGTGCAAGGCTTCGGTGTACTCGAGGCTCTGATGGCCGCGGGGGCCGTGCTGGGGTTATGGGTCACCATGCCGCTCATCAAGCGCTGGACGCGGGAGGTGGTGTTCATACGCAGCCTGGCCCTGTGGGGGATTGTTTTCGCCTCCTTAGGGTTGTTTCCCAACCCCATCTGGGCCGGTATTGCCACCCTACTGATGGGCCTGCTCAATACCATGTTCATCGTCCCTGCTCGCTCAATTATTCAGCTATCAGCACCGGTCGAGTTGCGGGGGCGCATCATGGCGGCTTTTGGCGCTACCATGCAAAGCGCTGTGCTACTCGGAACGCTTCTGGCCGGACTCTTGGAACCGCGTCTGGGGGTACTAACCGTATTGTGGCTGTCGGGCTTTACGGTATTCCTGGTGGTCTTCACGGTTATTTTGCGGGGAGGCATTCCCCGTCCCGTAGCAGAAAGTACACAGGCATAGTTCACCTACCTCTTGTCTACACCTAAAGCCTATGTAGGTGTGATAATAGAGAAGTTGTTGCGGAGGAAACAGATGAACATTCAGAAACTCATGAAGGAGGCCCAGAAGGCCCAGCGAAAAGCAGCAGAGGTTCAGGAGCGCCTGGGACAGATGACGGTTGTAGGCAGCGCAGGCGGGGGCTTGGTAGAGATCACCGCCAACGGACATGGGCAGATTCAAGGCGTCAAGCTCAGGCCCGAGGCCGTGGATAAGGACGACCTCGAGGCCCTGGAAGACTTGCTCTTGGTGGCTATTCAGGATGCCCAGAAAAAAGCCCACGACCTTTCGGAAAAAGAGATGAGCCGCGAGCTGGGCGGCATTGGTAATATGCTGGGCAACATGTTCTAACGGTATTCCACAAACAGCGGTAAATCTTATGCGCTATCCTGAAAGGCTCCTCAAGCTCGTTCGCGCCCTGGCAGGTCTGCCGGGGGTGGGGCCTAAGAGCGCACAAAAGCTAGGACTATTCTTGGTACAAAACCCCGATGTGGCGGCGGAGCTACAAAGCAGCCTGCAGGCTGCACAAGCCCTGCACCCCTGCCCACGGTGTGGCAATCTGGCCGAGAGCGAATTGTGCCCCATCTGCGGCGACCCCGAGCGGGATACATCGGTAATCTGCGTGGTTGAGACCATCTCGGATCTGATGGCCATCGAGCGCAGCGGCGAGTACAATGGCCTATATCATGTGCTGGGCGGGGCCTTGAATCCCTTGGAGGGCGTCGGGCCAGAGCAGCTTAATCTGGAAAAACTTTTTGCTCGCCTGGAAGGTGTTCGTGAGGTGATCCTGGCAACAGGAATGACCGTCGAGGGTGAGGCCACTGCAGGTTACCTGGCCGAACGCTTGAATCAGCAAAATATTCGCTCGACCCGGCTGGCTTACGGCCTGCCGGTAGGGGGCAGCCTCGAGTACGCCGACGAAGTTACCCTGGCTAGGGCGCTGGAGAACCGGCGCGGATATCAGTAAAAGGCTGCTCCCTTGTGCAATTAGACAAAACCCTGGTGAGCTCTGTGCTAGGCTAAGTCCCGTATGGTTTGGAACGATTGCGGGGGCCGTGCATGAAAATGCTCGAGACCCTAGTACCGCTGGGTGTGCGTCAGGCCGTGTTGGCCAGCCAGGATGGTTTGGTCATCGAAAGCGTTGGCAAAGGCACACCGGAACCTGAGTTGCTGGCTGCTGAGCTAGCCACCCTGGCTCGAGCCAGTCGCACCCTTGCCCATGGCCTGGGCGGTGAACTCCGGCGCTTCACCCTCGCTACCGAACACCGGGAGGTGCTGGTTGTGGTATTCAATGGCTACTGCCTGGGGGCTGTAGTTGAGAAAGGTGCCGATCGTAGAAATATCGGGCTCGAGCTTTCCCGTCTGGCCATGCGCCTGGCACAAACCATTTAGGGAGTGATGGTATGGTTCAAGAAGTAATTCGAGAGCTACAAGCAACCCAGGGGGTAGTGGCCTCGGCGCTTGTTGCCGAGGACGGGTTTGTGGTGGAAAGCCTACGCACCGAACAGGCCCCGGACATAGATTTTCTGGGTAGCGCGGCTTCTACCGCTTTAGCTTCTGCCAGGGCATTGTCGCAGGAGCTCGAGCGCGGCGAGGTAGAGGAAGTCATGGTAGAGTACCCCGAGGGGCCAGTGTTGCTGGTTCCGCTCGAGGGTGGATACCTGCTGGTCGTGCTGATGGACTCCATGCAAAGCCTGGGTCGAGTGCGGTTCCAGCTCAAAAAAAGTATTCCACGCCTCCAGGAGGCTTTATCGTGAGTGAAGTTTCACAGGTACCCGAGCTGCGCGTCGATATTGACCGCGAAACCGCCCTTGGCAAATATGCCAACTTTGCCATTTTCTCCCACCAAAAAAACGAGTTCTACCTCGACTTTGCCCTGATGCAACCCAGCGGACAGCCTAATCAGGTGGTGGCGGTGGTGACCAGCCGCATTATCACCAGCCCCCAGCACGCCAAGGCCCTGCTGCGCAGCCTAGCCGAAAATATCCAGCGCTACGAGGAGACCTACGGGGTCATCCCCGAGGCCATGGACACCTCCAAAGCCTAGCCATAGCAAGCTCGAAAGGCGGGCCAGCCCGCCTTTTTCTTTTCGGGCGGGAGTGTAATACCCGATTTGGCTCGCGTAGTACCTAATCAAGAGGGGCACACCGGGATATGCAGCAACTTTTGATGTGCAACCAATCCTGAAAAATAACAGACACTTCGAAGGGGTCGGCTGAGTTTGTCGAAGCCGACCCCTCAAATAGTGGGGGGCGCTATAGGTTAGGCCGGTACGAGTCCAGACGTCATAGATATTTCTTGAACCACTCCAGATAAGCATTAAGGCGGGCAATACGTCGGTCGGGCCGTCCTGAGCGGCTCAGTTCGTGTCCCTCCTCGGGAACCCTGAAGAACCGGGTGGGCACGCCCTTTTGCAGAAGCACGGTGTACCAGGTTTCGCCCTGATCTATGGGGCAGCGATGGTCTTGCTCGGAGTGCACCACCAGAGTGGGAGTTTGTACCCGATGGGCCAGCGAGAGCGGGCTTTTTTGCCACAGCACCTCGGGGTTCTCCCAGGGTTTAGCCCCAAGCTGTAGGTAAGTAAAGCGCGGCCCAATATCGGCAGCACCGTAAAAGCTCGTCCAGTTGCAAATGCTGCGGTCGGTAACAGCGGCCTTGAAACGTTCGGGGTGGCGGGCGGTAAGCCAGTTGGTCATGTAACCCCCATACGACCCCCCGGCCACCGCAACACGGTTAGCATCCAGGGGAAACTGGCCCAGCACGTGGTCTAAAAAGCCCAGCAGGTCTTGCTCGTCAATATCGCCCCAGCGCCGGGCCAGGTCGGTATAGTCCTGCCCGTAGCCGGTGGAGCCCCGCGGATTGCAGTAGGCCACTGCGAACCCAGCCGCGCGGAAGAGCTGGAGTTGGAGCATCAGTGCGTTGCCGAAGGCTGTGTGGGGGCCCCCGTGGATATACAAAATCACCGGATGGGGGCCCGGCCCCTCCGGAAGCAGCACCCAGCCCTGCACGGTATGGCCTTCCGGGGCCTTGTAACGTACCTCGAGGGGGGTGGGCAGGCTGGGCAGCGCATCGGCGTTGGGGTCATAAAGCACCTCGCCCCCACAGGTGAGGCGGGCCCCGTGGGTATGGTCTTCCGAAAGGGTGTAGAGCCTGTGGTCACAGATGGCAAAGCCCAGGGTGTTGAGCGCAGCCGGACTCACCCACTCAGTCTGGCCCTCGAGCGTCACCGCCAAGAGACGGGCCGAGCCCTCCTGGGTGACCACCACATAAATCCGCCCATCGGGCCCCATCCTGGGGGTCTGGGTTCCCGCGCCGATGCGCACATCCGAGTTAACCGAGTTCAAAAAAGAACCCTGGGCCAGCACACGCACCTGTCCATCCGCGCTGCGGTAGTACAGCTTGTGTTCCGTGCCACCTCCCCGCTCCCAGGCGTGGGCCAGGTAGACCAGGCCGCCGTCGGGGGTGGGTTCCAGGCCGACGATGGGCCCCACGCCCCCAAACAGTTCGTTGATCTGGCCGTCCAAACCCACGTGGTAAGCCCGCAGGATCCAGCCCCAGCGCTCCTGCGGCGTGCTCGAGGCCGTAAAATACAGCCCCTTGCCCACCAGATCCCATGACACTTCCTCCACGTCCTGAGCCAGCTTGACCAGGGGTTTAGCCTGTCCGTTTTCCCACAGCCAGAGTTCCCTGGGCTGCCCCGGCAGCAGACCTCTGGCGTCGAACTTGACCGGCCAGGTCTCGTAGATGCGGGGCTCATCGGGTTTGGGCGGCTCGTACTCCCCTCGAGTCAGCAGGGCAATCCGGCGGCCATCCGGGCTTACCTTATAGCCCTCGATACCAGCTTTGAACTGGGTCACCTGTTCGGCCTCGCCGCCTGACAGGGGCAGGCGAAAAAGCTGGCTGGCCTTGTCCACCTTGCGGGTGAAGTAGATGTACTCGCCGCGCCAGAACGGTGCTTTGGCCTCGCCCTGGGTTAGAAGGCGCAATTCTCCGTCCCAGGTAGCCAGGCGGCTGCGGTAGCGGGGCGGGTCTTTTTCGGGCCGCTCGATGTCGGTATAGACGAAGAGCGGCTTACCGGCGGGGCCTTCGGTTAGGTCGGACAAAAAACGGAGTTGATAGAGCAGGTCGGTTGTCACCCCCATACTCTACCTGACCCGCGGGTCAGTGCGAAGTACATACCCTTAAAACACCTAACGCTGTTGCAGGGTGAGGGTATAGACATACGAGCGGCTCTGGCCTGGGGCCAGGGTAAAGCGGATGCGGTAGCCCTCGGGGGTGCGCTCGAGGCCCTCCCCTGGCTGAACAGCGGCGTTAGCCGTCTGTCCCGAGGCGGAATCTAGCACTTCCAGTGTGAAGGGTTGTGGCATCATCTCCTGGATTTCGACTTCTATCGGATAGGACTTGGGGTTACGCACGCTGGTGGTCACGCGGAAGCGGTTGCGGGCCTGTTGCTCCACCTGCCGGGTGGCCCGGCCCTCGGGATCGGGGCCCAGCATCAAGGTCACGTTGTTGCCTTTGGCGATATCGCTGGTGCCGGCCTGCCCCACAAACACCCCCTGCTCGCGGATGCTCACCACCCCGGCAGCCAGGTTTTCTGGTGCCACGAAGCGGAAACCCCGCACGAAAGCCAGCTCCCGCTCGGTGCTAAAGCCCGTTTGCAAGCGCCACAAATACACCGGCTGTACCCTGGCCCGCATAAAGGGCAGCTCGGTAAGGCCGGGCTCGAGTCTCACCACCCCTGGCAGGCGGTAGCGGTAGGTGCCGGCTGTCTCCCCCACAAACTCTGCTTCTGTAGCGTCGGCCATGGCAGGGGCGGCCTGTAGCATCCGGGTCTCGGGGCGGGGGGCGGGTACGTTGAACCCTCCCTCCAGCAAGGGCACGCTCCCCGCTACCAGCTCGGTTCGGCCCAGCTGCAAGGGGCGGCCCAGCGCGTTGGTCAGGGTGGCCCAGCCCGTGAGTTCGCCATCCTCGAGGGTGTAGCGCAGGCTCCAGGTGAGGGCTCGAGTCAGGTAGGCCAGCGTGGCCGCCCCTGCCCCCTGGTAGAGGAAGGTAACCCTGGGGCCGGGCGCAGCGCTAAACCCGCTGGGGTCGGGGTAGGCCACCGTTCCGGGCAGCCCCACCAGGTAGCGGCCCTCGTACAGGTATAGATTCCGCTCGGCGCTCACCAGGGTGGCCCTGCGCCACTGGCCCTCCCAGAAAAACTGCACCTCCTTGCCCACATAAGCCAGTAGAGGGTTCTGCTGGGCCGCTACCTCCACACGCCGCGACTGTTCGACCACCCCAATCAAGCGCAGGGTTCCCGGAACCAGGCTTTGAAACAGCGCCTCGCCAGGCTCCCAGACCCACTCGTTTTGCGGTAAGGTTTGCGGCTGCCTTAGCTCGGCAAAGCCCCGGTAAATGACCGCTTCCTGGGCCTCTACTGCACCCAGCAGCACCATTGCCCATAACAACAACTGTTTTCGCATGTGCTCAGTAAATCATTCCCCCTATCTGCCAGGATGAGAGAAGGCTCATTGCGCATTGAACTGACCACCAAACAAAAAAGCGCCCAATGCGGGCGCTCTTCTCATCGGCTGAGGTTAGCTCAGGCCGGGAATATCGTCGCGGATGCAGGCCTTGAAGTGGCCGGGGGCGACTTCCTTAAGCTCTGGCACGGTGTTGGCGCACTCGGCGATGGCGTAGCGGCAGCGGGTGCGGAAGACGCAGCCCGAAGGGGGGTTGATGGGGCTGGGGATATCGCCCTGCAGCACAATGCGCTCGCGCTTGATGGTGGGGTCGGGGGTGGGGATGGCCGAGAGCAGGGCCTCGGTGTAGGGGTGGCGCGGCTTGAGGTAGAGGTCGCGGGAGGGGGCCAGCTCCATGATCTTGCCCAGGTACATCACCGCCACCCGGTCGGAGATGTACTCCACCACCGCCAGGTCGTGCGCGATAAACAGAATGGTCAGGCCAAGCTGCTCCTTGAGGTCTTGCAGCAGGTTAACCACCTGGGCCTGAATGGAGACGTCCAGCGCCGAGACCGGCTCGTCGGCTACGATGAACTCGGGGCGCACCGCCAGGGCGCGGGCGATACCGATGCGCTGCCGCTGCCCACCGGAGAATTCGTGGGGGTAGCGCCGCACGTGGTCGGGGTTGAGGCCCACCAGTTGCAAAAGCTCGGCGACGCGCTCGTTGCGGGCCTGGGCCGAGCCTTCCAGGTTGTGGATCACCAGCGGCTCGGCGATGATGTCCCCCACGGTCATGCGCGGGTTAAGCGAGGCGAAGGGGTCCTGGAAGATGATCTGCATCTTGCGCCGGTAGGCCCGTAGCTGGTTTTTGGGTAGGTGGGTGATGTCCTGCCCGTCGAAGTAGATGCTGCCGTCGGTGGGTTCGATCAGGCGCAGAATGGTGCGGCCCACGGTGGTCTTGCCCGAGCCGGACTCGCCTACCAGCCCCACCACCTCGCCCTTCTTAACCGCAAAGCTCACATCGTTGACGGCTTTTACGTTCGCGACCACTCGAGACAGAATTCCGCCCCGGATGGGGAACCACTTTTTGAGGTTTTTGACCTCGATCAGGTTGGCTGTAGTGGTTTCAGGTGTAGCCACGCTCATGCTCCCACCGCCTCGCCTTTTTGAATCTCAGCCCAGCGCACGCAGCGCACCATATGCCCCTCTCCAGCATCCTGCAGCACGGGAATCTCGCTGTCGCACAACCCCGGCTTGAAGAACTTGCAGCGTGGGTGGAAGGCACAGCCCGGGGGCAGGTTGAGCGGGTTGGGCACGTTGCCCGGGATGGCCTCCAGGCGCTGCTGGTGCGTGGCCGCCAGATCGAGCCGGGGCACCGAGTTCAAGAGGCCCATGGTGTAGGGGTGCAACGGCTTCTTGAAGGTGGGCACCACATCGGCTTCCTCGACGGCCCGACCTGCGTACATCACCACCACCCGGTCGGCCATCTCGGCCACCACGCCCAGGTTGTGGGTAATGAACAGGATGCTCATGCCGATCTCCTCCTGGAGTTTTTTCATGAGCTCGAGGATCTGGGCCTGGATGGTCACGTCCAGGGCGGTGGTGGGCTCGTCGGCGATGAGCAGCGAGGGGTTACAGGACAGCGCCATGGCAATCATCACCCGCTGGCGCATCCCCCCCGACATCTGGTGCGGGTAGTTGGCCAGGCGCTTTTTAGGTTCGGGGATGCCCACCAGGTCAAGCATCTCCGCGGCCTGCTCGAGCGCCTCCTTTTTGCTTTTACCCTGGTGCAGCACGATGGCCTCGGCAATCTGATCGCCCACCGTATAGACCGGGTTGAGGCTGGTCATGGGCTCCTGGAAGATCATGGCGATGTCGTTGCCACGAATCTTGCGCATGGTGGCCTCGTCTTCTTTGACCAGGTCGCGCACCTTGCCATCTTTGCCCCGGAAGAGCATCTGCCCGCCCACAATCTTGCCCGGTGGGTTGGGAATCAGGCGCATCATGGCCAGGCTCGTGACCGATTTGCCCGAGCCCGACTCCCCTACCACCGCCAGGGTCTCGCCTTTGTCAATGTGAAAGGACACCCCATCCACGGCTTTGACCACGCCGTCGTCGGTAAAGAAGTGAACCTTGAGGTCTTTTACATCCACCAGCCGTTTCTCGTCCATTCCAACTCCTAGAGCACTGCAACCGCAGATTTTGCCATTATATCGCCAACTGGGTTAGCTTGGCCTGAACATCACGAATCATGCAACCTGGGAAAGCACCTTTGTCGCGATCCGGGCCCCTAGCTACACCTTGGTGCGAGGATCAAGCGCATCGCGCAGGCCATCACCCATGAAGTTATACGCCAAAACCGCCAAAAGGATGAATACCCCTGGGATCAGAAGCCAGGGCCGCTCGGTAAAGGCTGTGATACCGGTGGCCTGGGCCTTGGAAAGCATAAGGCCCCAGGAGGTAGCAGGCTCCTGAATGCCCAGCCCCAAAAAGGAGAGGCCCGACTCGCCCAGGATGAACCCAGGGATGGCCAGGGTAACGGCAACAATCAGATAGGTGTAGGTTCCCGGCAACACGTGTCGGATGATGATGCGGGCATCGCCAGCGCCCAGGGCCTGCGCAGCCTGGGCAAACTCCATCTCGCGCAGTTGCAGCACCTGGCTGCGGATGATGCGGGCCAGCCCACCCCAGTTCACAAAGGAGAGAATCGTCACCACCAGCACAAAGCGCACCGCCGGCGGCACTTCCATGGGAATCAGCACCGAGAGGATGATCAGCAAGAAGAGGTCGGGGATGGCCGCCAGCACCTCGACCGTGCGCATGATGATGGTGTCGAGGTCAAATTCGATCCGGGGCCAGAGCAGAATATAGCCGATGGATCCTAGCAAAACCGCACCAATCAGGCCTGCTATGATGGCCTCGAGGCCCCTGCTGCTCTGCCAGAAGCCCCATACGGTAATCCACAACAACCAGGCGATACCAATCCAAACTGAAAGCCATAGCAAAGCCCTGGCTAGGTGGCTTTTCCAGACCAAGGCGTAAACTATTCCTACCAGCAACGCGACGCCAACCACCAGGCCCAGCGCACCCAGAGCCAGGGTGCTAACCCGCTGAAGGTCGGGTCGGATGTAGTTCTGGTAGCCATACCCCATGCCCAGCAGCAGGCCAGCGATGAGCACCAGCCCCAAAGCAGCCAACAGGTGGGTGTACCAGGGACTGCCCCGAATAAAAGCCCAGAACTGTGGGTTGAGTATCCCGATACTGAACGTAACCGGACGACCGGCGTAGTAGCCGGAGATACTGCCCATGAAGATACCGATAATGAGGGCCAGGGCTACCGCAAAAATGCCAATGGTCAGGCTGATACGCCCGCCAAACCAGATACGGCCCCAGATGTCCCGGCCAAAGTCGTCGGTGCCCCACAGAAAAAGCTTGGCCTGGTCTTCCAGCAGCCAAGGCCCGCCCATCAAGCGCAGGTCGGCAGGGATGAGCCCCAGGAAGCGGTAAGGCTCCCCCTTCACAAAAAAGTAGATGGGATAGCGGCCTTTCTCACAGTCGGTGATGACCTCGACCTTGAAGGTCTCGAGGTTCCGGCGCCGCTCGGAGGCACACACATAAGGCCGGGTCAGACGCCCCTGCTCGTCACGCCAGAAAATCTGGGTAGGCGAGGCGAAGGAAAAATCGCGGAAGCTCTTCTCTTCTGGATACGGTGCCAGGAAATCGGCAAACAGGGCACCCAGATAAAACACCAGCAGCACCACGGCACCCAGCCGGGCCAGGGGATGCCGCTTGAAGCGAATCCAGGCTTGCTGAAAAAAACTGCGGTTGGCCTGCGGGGCGGTATTCATTTGCACTCTTCGTAGCATACCCATCCCCCCCTAGCTGTACCGGATACGCGGATCCACCAAGGCCAGCAGCATATCCGAGACCACGTTGCCAATCATCAACAAAACGGTGGTAATGGTGATGAGGCCCATAATCACATAAATGTCAATGGCCGAGATGGCCTCGAGCAGCGCCGGGGTGATTCCAGGCCAGGCCATGGTCACCTCCACCAGCCCAGCCCCGCCGATCAGGCCCGGCAAAAGCCCCCCAATGCCGGCGATGAAGGGGATCACCGCGTTGCGCAGGGCGTGCTTGTAAATCACCACCCGCTCGTTCAGGCCCTTGGCGCGGGCGGTGCGGATGTAGTCCTGTGAGAGCACATCCAGCATCTGGCCCCGCATCACCCGCATCAACCCGGCCAGACCTGAGGTGCCCACCACAATTACCACCGGGAAGGCGTGCCAGAGCACGTTGGTGGCCCGGGCCCAAAGGGGCGAATCGCTGTAGGGTAGCCGCTCAGGCAAACCCGGCCCTTGCACCAAGGGCGCCAGCATCAAAAGGGTGCTCGTGCCAAACAGCACCAGCCCCACCCAGATGCCAAAGGTGGCGGCCTGCCCACGCCGGCTTCGCTGCCAGAAGAGCCCAGCAAAAATCAGGGTTCCCAGCAAGGCGAATGGGAAGAGAATCTGGGCCGTGCGGGTCAGGTTGCCCAGGTGAATAAACTCGGTGGTCATGCCCCCAATGGGCAGGATGCGCATATTGGTCAGGTCGTTGAGCCAGACTGCCAGAAACAGCATGATCAGCCCGAAGAAGAAGTTGGGGATGGCCAGGCCCAGAAAGGCCAGCACCGTGAAGGTACGGTCGGGCCAGGTGTATTTGCGAATAGCCGAGTACACCCCGATGGGAATGGCAATCAGATAGATCATCAGGGTAGCCAGCACCACCAGTACCATGGAGTTCAGGATGCGCTGGCCGATTACGTTCCAGACATCGGTCTTGTAGGAAAGGGACAGGCCCAGATAGCCTTGCAGGATGCCGGAGAGCCACTTGGCATACTGCACCGGTAGGGGCTGGTCGAGGCCGAGTTGTTGACGCAGGTTGGCGATGGACTCGCGATCCTGGGTGGGGTCGAGCTCGAGCCGGGTCACAAAATCGCCTGGCGCAAGCTGAATCACCAGAAAAGCCAGCAGGGTAGCCCCAAAGAAGGTAGGAATGAGCTGGAGCAGCCTTCGTACGACGTAAGCAAACATAGAACCTCAGCATAAAGGCAAGGGGTGGTGGGCCACCCCTTGCCCCAGAAGGCGTTCACTCCTTAGCAAAAATGGTCTCGATGTAGGGCGCCTGCCCGTTGATAGAGTTGATCTGCTCTTTGGGGAACATACCACCCAGGCGGGTCAGCCGGGCCGGGTTGTAGGCCGGGGCCACGGTGTAGATGATGGGCAGGTTCTCGGCCACCACCTTCTGGAATTGCACGTAGATCTGGCGGCGCTGGGCCTGGTCGAGGGTGGTCGCACCGCGCTTCATGAGGGTGTCGATCAGCACCTCAAAGGCCTCAACCTTAGCGGGGTTTTTACCACCGGTGCCCAGGTTCCACATGTGCAACGAGCCGTTAAGCTCCCAGACGTTGCGGCTGAAGGCCGGTTCGATACCGCCGGTGAGGCCGATCAGGATGGCGTCGAACTCGCGGGTGCCATCGGCGGCGGGGCTGGTAAGCTGGCGCACCAGCTCATTGAAGTCGATGGGCCGGTACTCCACCTTGACCCCGATCTTGCGGGCCTCGTCGCGGAAGATCTGAGCAATACGCTCACGCACGTTGTTGCCCTGGTTGGTAACCAGGTTGAACTCCAACACCTTACCCTGGGCGTTCACCAACCAACCGTCGCGGTTCTTGCTGCGGAAGCCCAGCTCGGCCAGGAGTTGAGCGGCTTTTTGCGGGCTGAACTCGTACTTGACTACATCGTCGGTGAAGAAGGCCTTATTGGGGATGGAGATGGGGCTCCACTGGGGCTGCCCCAGACCGCCCAGGGCCACCTCGATCATGGACTTCTTGTCCATCAGGTGAGCCATGGCCCGGCGGAACTTCACCTGGCGGAAGAGGCTTTCCTTGAAGGAATCTTTGTGGTTCCAGTTGAAAACGATGAAGTTGGTACCCAGGGTCACGTCGGCGTTAGGGAAAATCTCAGCACGCAGACGGTTGCCCCGGATGCGCTCCAGCACCTGGGCCACCTGGTCGGCGTTGGCGGCCGCAAAGGTGTCGGCCTCACCCGCCAGGAAGCGGGCGAGCTGGGCGTTGAGGTCGGGCACGACCTGCACGGTGTAGCGCTCGAGGTAGGCCACCGGGTTGTTGCGATCGTCTACCCCCCAGTAGTTAGGGTTGCGCACCAGCACTACCCGCTCGCCCTTTACGTAGCTGTCAAGCTTGAAGGGGCCACCCGAGACCACCTGGGCCGGCGGGGTGTCCAGGTTCCACAGGGCCTGGAGCTGCTGCACCCCCGCACGGTAGGCCGGGCCAAAGATGTGCTCCGGCGCAATGTACCAGCCCTGGATCAGGGCCGGTGCGTAGGGCTTGGGGAAGTCGGCCCGCACCGTGTACTGGTCTACTTTGGTCCAGCGGATGGGCTGTCCATCGAGGATGAAGCTGCTGCGCGAGTTGGAGTTGACCCGCTGATCGGCGTGCACGGTTGCGCTGAAGATCACATCGTCAGCGTCGATGGCCTGGCCATCCGACCAGCGGGCCCCTTCACGCAGGCGGAAGATTACGGTCAGACCGTTGTTGCGAACCTCCCACGACTTAGCCAGGTTGCCCTCAGGGGCCTGGGTGTAGGGGCTGTAGCCGGTAAGGGTAGGCAGGAACAGGCTGATGATGTCGGTGGAAGAGGTTTCGCGGGCTACGAAGGGGTTCCAGGTACGCGGATCGGAGATCGATGTAATCCGGTACGCGCCGCCCGCACGTCCTGGCTCAGTGCCCTTGAACACCTTGGGCTGGGCCAGGGCCAACCCGGCCAGGGCGAGCATTCCTAAGACCAACAGTTTCTTCATTTCTAGCCTCCTACGTGTTTATTGGACAGTTCACCACCTTCGCTCTTTTATTGAGCTTACGCTGGAGCGAGATGGACTTGGTACAAAGCTATAAAGCTATCATGCGGCTGTCAAGGCCTCGAGGACTCAAAGCACCCAAGACTATATCCACCAATCGGTGGATAAGCCCGATTTCAGATCTCTGCATAAGTCGCACATAATAGCGTCCAGAACAGCGTATATCATCAATTTTGGATAGGGGTCTTTGAGTGATCCGCTTTGCTTCCGGCTCCGTCACCCTATGCTAAGGGGGTGCAGGTTGCCTTTGGATTGCCCGGGCTGCTGTGGCTTATACCCCCAGTGCTGGGACTGGTATGGTTGTGGTATCGGCGCAGACAGCCTCCGGTGCGTCACACAGCCGGGCTATGGCTCTGGCAAAAAGCCGTTCGCAAAGGCCGGGCCCGGCGTCGCTTCGACCTGCGGCTGGTGGTGCTGTTGTTTTCCGCTTTACTGGTTACACTTGCCCTGACAGCGCCTAAGGTCTCGCTGGATTGGCCCGGCGAACTGGTCTTGGTGCTGGATGTCTCGGCCTCTATGGCAGCCACCGATGTTAATCCGAGCCGCCTCGAGCGCGCCAAAACCCTGGCTCGTGAGTATCTAGCTGCCTCGCCCAGAGCTGTTCTGGCCGTGGCTGGAAACCAGGTTCAGACCTTTGGCCCAGCCCCAGGACAAAACCTGCTAGGCCACCTCGAGGGCCTACAGCCCACAGCAACCAGCGCCAATCTCCGGCAGGCCATTGTCAAAGGTCGGGCTCTACTACCGGGCGCCAGGGTTTTGACTATAGCCGACCAAGCACCCCCACCCGAAACAGATGGCTACCTCAATGTGGCCGGAAACGGTGCCAATGTGGGCATCACAGCCATTGGGCCTGGCTTTGTGGCGCTGGCCAACGCAGGGCCGGGCTTGTGGCAGGGAGAGGTATGGGTGGATGGTCAGCGGTATGCGCTAGAAGTGCCCGCAGGTGGCTTCAGCAGCCTCGAGGTGCCCTCGAGCACACCCAGCGCACGCATTTTAAGCAGCGATGTGCTGGCCCTGGATAACCAAGCCGGTTTTTCGAGGCGGCTGGTCAGGGTAGAGCTATCGGGGCGTTCACCAGCCCTCGAGCGTCTTCTGGCACTCTTAGGCACCAGCCGCGGCAGTCCCGGCGAAATCGCTATCGAGATCGGCACCCCCCGCCGGTCGCCCAGCCGCTTCACAGTGTTTTTTGCCGAACAAGCCAGCGGTCAGGCTTTGGTTTTCGATGTCGAGCGCACCCTCCCCTATTTGCGCGGGGTCGAACTCGTAGGCTACAACCTGCCCACTCCACCCCGCCCAGCAGCCCCAGGCTGGCGGCCTCTTGCTATCAGTGAGACCGGACAAGCCCTGGCCTGGTATCATCCCAATGGGCTGTACCTACCCCCCGCCGAAAGCCTGCAGAATATACCAGCCTTTCCGGTTCTGGTTTATAACCTGATTGCGCCCCGAGGTGAGCAGCGGAGCGGCCTGCTTAACCACGACGAAACCCTGCTACCCCGCCCAAGCCCGAACCAGCCTCTACCCCCCATGCACACTATGCAAATGGCCCCCTGGCTGGCTTTACTGGCCGCGCTTTTGCTGGTAGCGGAGTTTTACTTTTTCCAGTATCGGATACTGCGCCAGCGGCTGGAAGCGCAAGCAACCCCCACGTCATAAAACACTCTTCGGGTTTGTTCGAAGCCTTGCTCGAAGCTGCTACCAGGACAAAAAAACCACCCTTATCGGGTGGCATTTGGTGGAGGCGGCGAGAGTCGAACTCGCGTCCAGAGACCCATCCAGCAGACATCTACGTGTGTAGTTGGTGTTTGCTTGTCGCCTAGGCTTGCGCCACCAACAGCGGGCCCAGACCAAGCTCCTCGAGAAGTTCGCTCTTGGCTACGGAGCCTTGCCTCGAGCTAGCCGACTTTAGGTCGTTCGTTCAGTACGCCATCGGCTGGGCTTCTGAAGAACGTCGCTGACTTAAGCAGCGAGAGCGTAGCTGTTGCTACGAGCGTTGCCAGTTATGGCTTTGCCCATTTTTACGAGGCCATGGGCTACCTCGACACGCCGTACTGCCTTCAAGGGCCCCTGTCGAAACCGGAACGCCCCCAGGCAAATGTAGATTGTAACAGGTTTTTTGCTTTTTGAGAAGGTGCGGTAGGCTATAAGCCATGAGCAAGATCGACCCTACCCGGCTCGAGCGCGACTCACTGGTCAAGACCCTGGGCATCCGCATCCTGGAGGCCACCCCCCAAAAAGTGGTGGCCGAGATGGAAGTAACCCCCAGGTTGCACCAGCCCTTTGGCTACCTGCACGGCGGGGCCTCGGTGGCGCTGGCCGAAACCGTAGCCAGTATCGGCGCGTATCTGGCCGCGCCCGAGGGCCATACCAGCTTTGGGATGGAGATCAATGCCAACCACTTGCGTTCCATGCAGTCGGGCAAGGTCACGGCCACCGGTACACCTATCCATACTGGCCGCACCAGCGCAGTCTGGGGTATCGAGATTCGCGATGAGCAAGGGCGCCTGGTCTGCATCTCCCGCTGCACCTTAGCCATCACCCCCATTCGCACGAGTTGACAAACCCAAGGCCAGACCAATATGCTCACCTTCATATGCAGACCTCGAGGGGTGTCACAAGCCAAAATACCTACTTTTTTGGGTATTTTTATTGGCCTGTCGTCCCCGTGAGGCCTGTGTAGGCGTTTATCGCACCAATGCTTCCGGGGAGTTCCAAATCCCCGGAAGTTTTTTGTGTGCAAGGAGGTCAGGCAATGCTAATCATAATGAAACACGGTTCGGGGCCTCAAGAAGTGGAGTCGGTGGTGGCCGAGGTGCGCCGGGTTGGCTACCGGCCCCACATCTCAGAGGGCGAGCACACCACCCTGATTGGCGCTATCGGGAAAGGGCCTACCCCAGAGCTGATTGAGCATTTCCGCGCACTATCTGCCGTGCAGGACGTTATCCCCATCTCCAAGCCCTACAAGCTGGCCTCGCTGGAAATCTCCCCCAAACCCACCGTGCTGCGCTGGGATACCGGGGCCACCGGTGGCGGTGAGGTGATGATTGCGGCGGGGCCTTGTGGGGTAGAGAGCCTCGAGCAAACCCTAACCGCCGCCCACTATGTAAAGAAGCACGGGGCGCAGATGCTTCGGGGTGGGGCCTTCAAACCCCGCACCTCACCGTATAGCTTCCAGGGTATGGGCCAGGAGGGGCTGGAAATTCTGGCCGAGGCCCGGCGGCAGACCGGCCTTCCCGTGGTGACCGAGGTGGTTTCACCCGAGCAGGTCGATCTGGTAGCCACCTACGCCGATGTGCTGCAAATTGGTGCGCGCAACGCGCAAAACTTCGCCCTTTTGCAGGCCGCCGGGCAGTCCGGGCGGGCGGTTTTGCTGAAGCGGGGCATGAGCATGACCCTGGAGGAGTTTCTGATGTCGGCCGAGTACGTACTGGCCCAGGGCAACATGCGGGTCATTCTGGTGGAGCGCGGCATACGCACCTTCGAGAAGTCTACCCGCTTCACCCTGGATGTCTCGGCGGTGCCGGTACTGAAAAGCCTGACCCACCTGCCGGTCTGGATTGACCCCTCGCACGCCGCCGGTAAGCGCGACTGGGTGACCGCCCTGGCGCTGGCGGGTCTGGCCGCCGGAGCCGACGGGCTGATTGTGGAAACCCACCCCGACCCCGAAAAGGCCCAGTCCGATGCGGCTCAGCAGCTCAACGAAGCCCAGTTTGCCGATATGATGAGCCGGATAAAGGCCCTTTTGCCCGCCCTGGGGCGCCGGCTAACCCGCGCCCTCGAGCCCGCCTAGCCCTCAGCCGGAAATCTCAAAACCCCCTACCAGGCTGCCCGAGGCCTCGGGGAAACCACGGCTAAAAGCACGACCTTTAAACACAAACCCGTAACTTTATGATGAAGCCTCTGTTTGGCAAAGTCGGCATTTTCGGCATTGGTCTCCTGGGGGGCAGTGTGGCCCTGGGGCTACGTGAACGCTTTTTAGCCGAGGAAATTCACGCCTACGACCCCGACCCTGGAGCCCTCGAGGATGCCCTGGCCCTTCAGGTGGTGGACAGGGTACACGCCTCGCTGGGCAGTTGGGTGGGCGACCTCGAGCTTGGGGTGCTGGCCGCCCCGGTGGGGGTGCTGGTCAGCGAGGGCCGGAAGCTGGCGCAGTTCTCCAGTCCCCGCACCATCTGGTTCGATGTGGGCAGCGTCAAGCAGCCGGTGGTGGAGGCCCTGACGGGGGTTCTGCCCAACTTTGTGGGTTCTCACCCCATGGCCGGTAGCGAAAAAGCCGGTGTAGAAGCTGCACACGCCGGTTTGCTGCAAAACGCCGTATGGGTCATTACCCCAACCGCCAACACAGCCCCGGGCGCGCTCGAGGCCGTGCGCAGTCTGGTGCAGAACCTGGGGGCCTATCCCCTGGAAATGCCCCCGGATCTGCACGACCGGCTGGTGGCCCGCATCTCCCACCTGCCCTACCTGCTGGCGGTGGGGCTGAACCGGCTGGTGGCCCAGGATCCCCACCAGGATCTGCTGATGTTCCTGGCTGCAGGGGGCTTCCGCGACCTGACCCGGGTGGCCTCGGGCTCGCCTCGCATGAGCCGGGACATGGTGGTGGCTAACAAAGAGGCCCTGCGAGAGGCCATCGAAGACCTGCGGGCGGTGATGCTGGAGCTGGAAAACCTGCTCGAGCTGCCCGAAGCGTTGCTCGAGGTGGCCCTGGAGGCCAAGCGCACCCGCGACGCGCTGCCCATCGTCAAGCGCAGCCTGCTGCCAGTGATGAACGAACTGGTGGTGCAGGTTCCTGATAAGCCGGGTCAAATTGCCACCGTCTCCACCGCGCTGGGCAACGCCGGGGTCAACATCAAAAACTTCGAGGTGCTGGCCATCCGCGATGAAGGGGGGGCCATCCGCATGGGCTTTGCCACCCCCGAGGAACGCGAGCAGGCCCGCCAGATTCTGCAGGGCATCGGCTACAAGGTTCGCTAGAGAGAAGCTATGGCTCTGGTACAAACTCGTGAATCACCAACTCGGCAGGGCAGGCCACCCGCAAGGGCGCAGTGGATAAGCCCAGGCCCCGCGAGATAAAAGCGGGAACCGGGTCGTCTATCCAGCCCCCGGCAAACTTCTGCCCGTACAGCGAGGAGGTAAAGACCGGGCCATACCAGGGCAGCACCACCTGACCCCCGTGGGTGTGGCCGCAGAGCGTGAGGTCAACCGACCTGGGTACCTGGTACAGGTAGTCCGGGTTGTGGCAGAGGAGCAGGCAGGCCGCGGGGCTGGAGTAATTCGCCAGCGCCTGCTCGATATTGGGTTCGCCATGCCACAGGTCTTCAACACCGGCCAGGTAGAGGTCGTCTCGTGGCTGGACACCGGCGTTGTGCAAGAAACCAATGCCCAGCGCCCGCAGGCGCTCTTCCAGTTGTACCGGAGGCAGCATAGGCACCCGCGGAGGGTTCGCCTTTGATCGGCGGTCGAGGCCCCCTTGTGTGGGGTACTTGGGCTGGTAACCATTAAAACGGTAGTCGTGATTGCCCCAGACCGCCCAGGTTCCCAGGGGGGCCCGCAGCTTTTGCAACTCGGACAGGGTAGGCAGCACCTGATGGCTCCGCCCCGAGTCGGTCAGGTCGCCGGTAATCACGATGAGGTCGGGCTGCTGAGCCACAGTAGCCTCTACCCAGCGCCGGACTGAACCCTGGCGTATAAAAAAGCCGATGTGCAGGTCGGAGAGGTGGGCTACCCGTAAAGGAGCCGATAAACCCCGCAGGGGCCGCCGGTAGTGTTGAATGACAAAGTCGTACCCGAGAATCACCCCGCTATCCTAACCGAAAGCAGCATCAGTCTTCTGGCAGAAATTCAAATACCGTCAGCTCGGCCGGGGCATTGACCCGCAGCGGCAGCACCGTCGTACCCAGGCCCCGCGAAACATAGCCCGAGACGGGTGCGCCCAGCGCAGGGCTGTACCACCCCCCCAGATAGCGCTCGTAGTACCTCGAGGGCGTCCAGGGGGCCCCGACCCCTGGAAGATACACCTGGCCGCCGTGGGTATGGCCGCTCAAAACCAGGCCGACCGGCAAATCCCGGTAGTAATCCCAGAAATCGGGGTTATGGGCCAAGGCCAGGCTGGCTTTGCCTTTTCGGTAGCCGGCGAGCGAGACTTTGGGATTGGCCTCCTCGGCCCAGTAGTCGTCTACCCCACTCAAAAAAAGATCGTCCCGCGCCCACAGCCCCTGGTTGACCAGCACCGATATGCCGTGCTTTGGTAGGTGTCGGCCCAGGTAGCGCTTGGCTGCTGGCTGGCCATTGTCGTGGTTACCCCAGATGGCATATACCCCCAAGGGGGCCTGTAGCATACCCAGCACTGCCACCAGGTGCTCGAGGTCGGGGGTGATCGCGCGATAAAGTGCTTTGAGCCGATCCAGCCGCATCCCAGACTCGATCAGATCGCCGGTGATGACAATCAGGTCAGGGCGCTCGGCGTTGGCCGCCCGCACCCAGGACTGTACCGTGGTTGCGCGCACCCAGGGGCCATAGTGCAGATCGCTTAGCTGTACCACCCGCAAAGGCTGCTCCAGCCCAGGAAAAACCCTCCTATGCCGGCTAATCCCGAACTGGTAGCTGCTGCCTACGGCCAGCCCAGCCGTACCCAGAAGACCCAGTCCACCCCAGCCAAGCAGGGTCAGGAAGCGCCGCCGGGTCAGCATAGTGGCTCAGCGTACGCCCTAAATTGCACCGAGGGTGTCGTTTTCAAACCGAGCCCGGGCCAAGGGGCACAAAGCGCTACCCTCTGTTTTTCTTTTTCTCTTCGCGCTCGAGTCTTCTGCGTTCGGCGCGGCTCAGGCCGGAGTAGGCTGAGGCTGCTTTTTGCTGACGGCGCACCGTAAAGGGATCGCGGCTGGCCTGCGGAGCGGTAGCCTCGGAGCCGCTGTACTCGACCCCCTCGGCCACCGGCGCCGGGGTAGGCTGCTGGTTCACCTCCACCTGCAGGCGGAAGAGGAACTTGGTGACCTCGCTCTTGATGCTGGCGATCATCTCGTTGAAGAAGCGGGTGCCCTCGAGCTTGTACTCCTGGAAGGGGTCGCGCTGGCCGTAGCCGCGCAGGAAGATGCCCTGCTTGAGCACGTCCATGCTGTGCAGGTGCTCCTTCCAGGCGTTGTCCACCACCTGCAAGGTCACGAAGCGCTCCACCGCCCGCATCAGGCCGGGGCCCTGGCGGTTGAGTTCGGCCTCGCGGGCCTCGTAGGCGGTGCGGGCAGCCTCAATCAGGCGCTCGATGCCCTCTTCGGCCTTGAGTTTGCGCAGTGCTTCAAAGTCGAAGTCGCCCAGGGCAGGGATGTAATCTACGAGGCTCGAGCGCAGCCCTTCGATATCCCAGTCGTCGGGGTGCTGCTGGGGGTTCAGGTAGTTGGAGGCCACCGCATCCACGGTGTCCTCGATCATGGCTAAAGCGCCCTCGCGCACCACCTCGTCGCTGCCCAGGAGCACGTTGCGGCGCTGGGCGTATACCACCTCGCGCTGGCGGGCCATCACCTCGTCGAGGCGCAGCAACTGCTTGCGGATATCGAAGTTGCGGTCTTCCACCCGCTTCTGGGCCCGCTCGATGGAGCGGGTGACCATCTGGTTTTCGATGGGCTCGGAGTCGTCGAAGCCCATCCGGTCGAGCATGGCGATGATGCGCTCGGAGGCAAAGAGGCGCATCAGGTCGTCGTCGAAGGAGACGTAAAAACGGCTGCTGCCGGGGTCGCCCTGGCGGCCCGAACGACCGCGGAGCTGGTTATCAATGCGGCGCGACTCGTGGCGCTCGGTGCCGATGATGTGCAGGCCGCCCAGCTCCTTGACCCGCACCTCGTCGGCGGCGCAGGTATCGCGCAGGCGGCGGATTTCGTCAATGACAGATTGCTTCACACCGATCTCGGCAGCCAGCTTGAGGGCCCCTTCCTCGTCGCCCTGCACCAGCTTTTTGATGAAAAGCTCCACGCGCCACTCGGCGCGGGGCTCGAAGCCCTCCTTGCGCAAAAGGTCGGCGGCCAGGTACTCGGCGTTGCCCCCCAGCTTGATATCGGTGCCGCGCCCGGCCATATTGGTGGAGATGGTGATGGTCTTGCTGCGGCCGGCCTGGGCTACGATCTCGGACTCTTTTTCGTGGTATTTGGCGTTCAGTACCTGATGGGGGATGCCCTTGCGGATCAGCTCGAGGGTGTGCACGGCTCGCTTCAGGTACTCCCAGGCGGTGCGGATGTTGCCCTTGGGGGGGATGGTGGACTCGTAAGCCTCGAGCTCGCTATCCCGCAGGGAAGCGGGGCGCTCGAGGGCCTTCTTCAGGCGATCCCATTCGGGGCCGCTCTGCTTCTCGATAGCCTTGGCCAGGGCCTGGGCGCGGGCCTCGAGGCGGGGCAGGTAGTGGCGGGCCTCCTTGAGCATGGCCGAGAGCCGCTCAGATTTTTCCACCGAGATGGTGCCCACCAGCACCGGCTGGCCCTTCTCGTACTTCTCGGCAATCTCCTCCACCACCGCAAAAAACTTGCCCTTCTCCGAGCGGTAGACCACATCGGGGTAGTCCTGACGAATCACCGGGCGGTTGGTGGGGATGCTCACCACGTCCATGGCGTAGATTTCCTGGAACTCTTTCTCCTCAGTCTTGGCGGTGCCGGTCATGCCGGCGGTCTTCTCGAAGAGGCGGAAGAAGTTCTGGTAGGTAACAGTAGCCAGGGTCTGGTTCTCGCGCTCGATTTTCACGCCCTCTTTGGCCTCGATGGCCTGGTGCAGCCCCTCGCCAAAGCGGCGGCCCGGCTGCAGGCGGCCCGTGAACTCGTCCACGATGATAACCTGGCCGTCCTGGACGATGTATTCGCGGTCTTTGAAGTAGAGCTCCTTGGCCCGGATGGCCTGGGTCAGCATGTGGGCCAGCTCCATGTGCTCGGTGTTGAAGAGCCCCTCCACCCCCAAAAGCTTCTCGGCCTTGGCGATGCCTTGCAGGGTGAGGTGCACGGCTTTCTGTTTCTCCTCGATGGTGTAGTCGCCGGTGGGTTCGCCCTTGGTGCCTACCGGCGGTTTCTCGCCGCGCTCGAGCTTCTTGGCGATCTCGGCCATGCGGTAGTACATATCGGTGGCCTTCTCGGCGGGGCCGCTGATGATGAGCGGGGTGCGGGCCTCGTCAATCAGGATGGAGTCCACCTCGTCGATGATGGCGTAGTGCAGGGGGGTGTCGTGCCGCAGCACCAGTTGTTCGGGGGCTACCGCCATGTTGTCGCGCAGGTAGTCGAAGCCCAGCTCGCTGTTGGTCACGTAGGTCACGTCGCAAAGGTAGGCCTTGCGGCGTTCCTCGGGGCTCGAGTGGTTCTGCACCACCCCCACCGAGAGGCCCAGCCCCTTGTAGATGGGCCCCATCCACTCGGCGTCGCGCCGGGCCAGGTAGTCGTTGACCGTGACCAGGTGCACCCCTTTACCGGCGATGGCGTTGAGCGCCACGGCCAGGGTGGCGACCAGGGTTTTGCCCTCCCCGGTTTTCATCTCGGCGATCTTGCCCTCGTGCAGCACCGCGCCGCCAATGAGCTGCACGTCGTAGTGGCGCAGGCCCAAAAAGCGCTTGGAGGCCTCGCGGGTCAGGGCAAAGGCCCTGGGCAGCAGTTCATCGAGGCTCGCGCCCTGGGCGTGCTGTTCGCGCAGCTTGGCATACTCAGCAGCCAGGTCTTCAATCTTCGAGACCTCGTCCTCGAGGGCATTAACAGGGGCCACCACCTCTTTCCAGTAGCGGGCCACCTTGCGTTCGTTGTTATCTAGCAGTCTATTAATCCAGGCCAACATAACCAAAAGCGATTGTACCCTGCCTGGATGAGAATAGCGCGGTCGCGTATACACTGGGTGTATGCGCGCCCTGTTGTGGGTCTTGCTACTCGGCAGTCCGGCCCTGGCCCAGCTCTGTGACCAGCCCTTCGCCCCCGCCCGGCCTGGCTGGGAGTGGCAGTACCGGGTCACGGGGGAACGCCCCGGCGCCTACTCGATTCACAAAACCAGTATTACCGAGAGCAGCTTTGTACAGGTGCGCCAGAGCGCCAGCGGAAAGGAAGAGACCACCTACCGCTGCACCCCGGAGGGCATCGCCCCGGTAGACTTTGGCACCCAGGGGGGTGGCCGGGTAGAAGCCGGGGCCCAGCCGGTGAGCTACGACCTGAAGGTGGTTAAGGTAACGGGCGTGGCCGTCCCTGACTACGACCGCTGGGCGGTGGGCGGTAGCTGGAAGCTGGTGCTGGAGGTGCAGGGCAGCGGGCAGCAGGGGCCGCTGCGCTTCAACATCAGCGGGACGCTCGAGACCACCTACCGGGTGGTGGCGCAGGAGACCGTTACCACCCCGGCGGGCCGTTTTGTGGCCTACAGGCTGCAAACCACCTTTGCCACCCGGCTCCGCGCCCAAGCCGGCCCCCTGAGCCTCCCCTTCAACTTTGAAAGCCAGGGCACGAGCTGGTACGCCGAAAACGTGGGCCTGGTCAAAAGCATCCAGAAAACCCGCGAGGGCGAGAACATAACCGAGCTGGTGGCCTTGCGCAAGGGCGGCTAAGCGCCCAGGGGCAGGTAGGCCGCCGCCGGAAGGGCCATGGGGTTGTGTAGGTTGCGTGCGTGGGTGCGCCAGGCCGCCAGGGCGATCATGGCCCCGTTGTCGGTGGCGAGGCCCCTGGGCGGGAACATCAGCCGAAGGCCCGCCATCTGCATCCGGGCTCTGAGCATGGCGTTCTGCGCCACCCCGCCGGTCACCAGCACAGTCGAAAGGCCAGTGTGCCGGGCAGCCCGGGTTACCACCTGCACGATGTGCTCCACCGCCACCTGCTGAAACCGGGCGGCGATATCGGCGGGCGCGTAGCCTTTCTCCAGGGCCCGGGCCACTGCGGTTTTGAGGCCCGAGAAGCTGAACGCAAACCCTTCCTGGCCCTGGAGCGGCACGGCCAGCGGCACCCTGTCGGGCTCGCCCTGCTCGGCCAGCCGCTCGATTTCCGGCCCGCCCGGATAGCCCAGGCCCAAAAGCCGCGCGGCCTTGTCGAAAGCCTCACCAGCGGCATCGTCCAGGGTGGCCCCCAGGAGCCTGTAGGTGCCCCAGGCGGGCACCTCGAACAGGTGGGTGTGGCCACCGGAGGCAATCAGGGCCAGGAACGGGGGCTCGACCTCGGGGTGCTCGGCCAGCGCGGCGTAGATGTGGCCCTCGAGGTGGTGCACCGGCACGAAGGGTTTGCCCAGGGCAAAGGCCAGTCCCTTGCCGTAGGTGTAACCCACCAGCAAGGCCCCGATCAGGCCGGGCCCGCGGGTGGCCGCGATCAGGTCGAGATCGGTAACCCTCAGACCGGCCTCGTCCAGGGCTTGCTGCACCAGTCCGTCAATCACCTGGGTGTGCTCCCTCGAGGCCAGCTCGGGCACCACCCCCCCGTAGCGCTGGTGCAGGAGGGTTTGCGAGGCCACCCGGTTGACCACCACCACCCCATCCCGCACCAATCCCACCCCGGTATCGTCGCAGGAGGTGTCTATACCCAGAATCCACACAGCCCGATTCTGCCCGCCCAGGCCCCCCGGGTCAAGCCACAGGCCCAATTGCAGGTTGGGGCCTGTATAGGGGCGGCAGGCTGCGGGTAGTATGAGCCCGTGAGCGACGCTCGAGTTCACTTAACCGCCTTACAAACCGCACTCACTCAGGTGCTGTTTGGGCAGGAGCAGGTCATCCGCGAGCTGCTGGCCACCGCCGTAGCGGGTGGGCACGCCCTGCTGGAAGGGCTGCCGGGGCTGGGTAAAACCCTGCTGGCCCGGGCCTTTGCCGAGGCCAGCGGGCTTTCGTACCGGAGAATCCAGTTCACCCCCGACCTGCTCCCCGCCGACGTGACCGGAACCGAGATTCTGGAGGATGGGCGGTTTGTTTTCCGCCAGGGGCCCCTCTTCGCCCAGGTGGTGCTGGCCGACGAGATCAACCGGGCCACCCCCAAAACCCAGTCGGCGCTGCTGGAGGCCATGCAGGAACGGGGGGTCACGGTGGGTGGAACCCGCTACGCCCTGCCCGAGCCCTTTCTGGTGCTGGCTACACAGAACCCTTTGGAGCTCGAGGGCACCTACCCCCTGCCCGAGGCCCAGCTCGACCGCTTTATGTCCAAGATTACCGTCCAGGCTCCCCCCCGGGCCACCTGGATGCGGATTCTTTCGGAAGAGCCCGCGCTACCTGAGCCAGTAGAAGGCCTGGACTTGCTAAAAGCCCGTGCCGAGTCCCAGCAGGTGGTGGTGAGCCAGCCGGCCCTCGAGGCCATCGCCAACACCGCCCAGCTCGCCAGCGAGGAAAAACATCTGCGCATGGGCCTATCGCCGCGCGGGGCCAAGGCCTGGCTCCATCTGGCTAAAGCCCTGGCTTACCTGGCAGGCCGGGCCCACCTGGAGTGGGACGATCTGCGCAACGCGGCCAGACCGGCCCTCTCGCACCGGCTGCTCCTGACCGAGGAGGCCCAGTTCGAGGGCCTGCGGGTAGACCAGATTATCCAGGACTTGCTGCGCCGCACGATGCCTAAGTAGGGCCCAGGCGTTCCAGGAGTTTCTTGGGCATCTTGCAGACCATGGTGTAGGCCGGGTCAAAGATGTTGCCCAGATCGTACCGGACGCACTGCCCCATCAGCTGTGAGGCGCTCTGGATGTCCAGGCCGTAGGGGCCGGTAAGCCAGCGCAGCATCTCGCTGGTGGCGTGCTGGACGCACTGGTCGAGGGGGCGGGCATTGCCCACGGTGAAGATGTACGCCGCGTCCTCGCCCCGGGGCCAGCGGATGGCCTGTCCCTTGATGAGATCCACCGAAAATTGCACGTCCATCGAAATTTCAATGCCAGTCCCGGCGATTTCACCATCCCCTTGCAGGGCGTGCCCGTCGCCCAGGAAGAACAGAGCCCCCTCCACCCCTACCGGAAAATAGACCGTGACCCCCTCTTTGAAGCCCCGGTAGTCCATATTGCCCCCGTGCGGCCCCGAAGTGGCGGTGGAGATGGCCTCGCCCCGGCTGGGGGCCACCCCAAAGCAGCCCAGCATGGGCTCGAGGGGCAGCTCGAGCCCCTCCAGGCCCCTCACCGGCGAGGCCAGCCGGGCGGTCTGCTTCTCCAGATCCACGTCCCAGTCCAGCCAGCGCTGCGCCCCCTGGGCCTGGGCCAGCCGGGGCGCGTCCTCGGGGTCGACCACGTTGGCGGCCAGCACCACCCCCGACCAGCCGCGGCGGCGGTTGGGCCTGAGCTTCTCCAGCCGAACCACCAGGGTGTCGCCCACCTCGGCGCCCTCGATGTAAAAAGGCCCGGTCATGGGGTTCCCCCGGGGAGTAACCTGCCGCAGATCCCGATCCTGGCCGGCTGCATCCACGCAGGTGGTTTGCACCGTATCGCCCGGCGCAATGCGCAAGACCGGCGGGTGGGTGCCCAGGGTGTGGTGGTAGTGGGTGGGTTCGAAGGTGTGGGTTGGCATAGCGCCCCCAGCATACGCCCAACCCCACATTTCCTCGAGGTTTGTGGGTAACATATCGCCATGTCGAACCGCTACATCGGTCAACCCATGAAGCGCCAAGAGGACGGCAAGCTGGTGCGGGGCCAGGGGCGGTACCTGGCCGACCTACCCTCCGAAAACCTGCTGCACCTGGCCCTGGTGCGCAGCCCCTACGCGCACGCCCGGCTGGTCTCGGTGGACATCGCCGAGGCCCGAGAGCTCCCCGGTGTGGTGGGGGTGTACACCTCGAGCGACCTCCCCGAGCTGTACGCCCCGGCCTCGGTGCCGCGCGATGCCCAGGGCGCTTTGCACCCACTGCTGGCCCGCGAGCGGGTGCGCTACGCGGGGGAGCCGGTGGTGGCGGTGCTGGCGACCTCCGAGGCCCTGGCCCATGAGGCGGCCCAGCAGGTGTTTGTGGACTACGAGCCGCTGCCGGCCTACCCCGATCCCCTGCAGGCCCAGGCCGCCCCCGCCATCCACCCCCAGCTCCCGAGCAACGTGGCCCTGGCCCGCAAGACCGTTGCGGGCGAGGTGGCCGAGGCCTTCGCCCGCGCCCATACGGTGGTGGGCGGGCGGCTGGTGCAGCAGCGGGTAGCCCCCAGCGCCATGGAACCCCGGGGGGTTCTGGCAAGCTGGGACGGCATCCGCGAGGCCCTCACGGTCTGGTCGAGCACCCAGATGCCCCACGACCTGCGCAGCGCGGTAGCCGAGCGGCTGGGCCTGGCCGAGAACCAGGTGCGGGTGATTACGCCCGACGTGGGCGGGGCCTTTGGGGCCAAAATTAACGTTTACCCCGAGGAAATTCTGGTGGCCTACCTGGCCCGTCGCCTGGGGCGGAACGTGCGCTGGGTGGAGGGGCGCAGTGAAAGCTTTGGGGCCACCATCCACGGGCGGGCCCAGGTGGCCGAGCTGGAGATGGCCTTCGACGCCGAGGGAAAAATCCTGGGGTTGCGCGGGCGGGTGGTGGCCGACCTGGGCGCCTACGCCCTCGAGACCACCCTGGGCAACGCCCCCGGCACCATCCTGATGCTGCAGGGCCCCTACGAGATTCCGGCGGTGGAGCTGGAGATGCTGGGGGTGTACACCAACGCCACCCCCACCGGGGCCTACCGGGGGGCCGGGCGGCCCGAGGCCACCTACTACCTCGAGCGCCTGATGGACATGGGCGCGCGGGCGCTGGGCCTCGACCCCGCCGAGATCCGCCGCAAAAACTTCATCACCGGGCCCTTCCCCTACAAAACCCGCACCGGCGCCAAGTACGACTCCGGGGCCTATGGCGAGGTGCTGCAAAAGCTGCTCGAGGTCAGCGACTACCCCCAGCTCAGGGCCCTGCAGGCCGAGGCCCGAAGCCAGGGCCGGCTCTTGGGCATCGGGCTTTGTAGCTATGTGGAGATCACCGGGTATGGCTGGGAGACCGGCGGCGTGCGCATCAACCCCGACGGCAGCGCGGTGATCTTCACCGGCACCTCGCCCCACGGCCAGGGCACCCAGAACGCCTTTGTGCAGATCGTGGCCGAGCGGCTGGGCCTGCCCCCCGAGCGCATCAGCGTGGTGCAGGGCGATACCCTGGCGGTTCCCTACGGCATGGGCACCGCCGGCAGCCGCACCCTCTCGGTGGGGGGCTCGGCCGTGCTGAAGGCCGCCGACCTGGTGCGCGACAAGGTGGCGCGAATCGCCGCCCACCTCCTGGAGGCCGCCCCCGAGGATATCGAGCTGCTCGAGCAGGGCTGGGGGGTGCGCGGCACCGACAAAGCCGTGCCCATGGAGCAGGTGATCGCCACCACCTTCAACCCCCGCAAGCTGCCGCCCGGCCTGGAGCCGGGGCTCGAGGGCCACGCCAGCTTTGCCCTCAGGGACGCCAACTACCCCTTTGGGGCCCACCTGGCCCTGGTGGAGGTAGACCCCGAGACCGGCCTGGTGCGCATTCTGCGCTACATCGCGGTGGACGACTGCGGGGTGGTGGTCAACCCGCTGCTCTTCGAGGGCCAGCAGCACGGCGGCATCGCCCAGGGCATCGGGCAGGCCCTCTACGAGGGCATCGTCTACGACGAGGAAGGGCAGAACCGCAGCGCCAACTACCTGGAGTACGCCCTGCCCAAAGCCGACCAGATGCCCCCGCTGGAGCCCCACCGCCACCAGACCCCCTCCCCCACCAACCCCCTGGGGGTGAAGGGCGTGGGCGAGGCCGGGGCCATCGCCGCCACCCCGGCGGTGGTGAACGCGGTGCTGGACGCACTGGGCATTGCTCACCTGGACATGCCGCTCACCCCCGAAAAGGTCTGGCGGGCCCTCCGGCGCTAACCCGCTCAGCCCGTCTGGGCGGTCGGTTTCGACAGGCTCCGCCGACCGTCTTCTGGGTGGTGTTTATTTCCCGTGATTTGTAATCTGCCCTGCAATCTTTTGTCTTATAGCTAAATATTTTAGGCTTAAAGCAAAAGCGGGGTAACCATGCAGCACACCCAGGGGGCCAACCAGCAAACGGCGTTAAGGAGGCGGCGGTGAGGATTGTCTGCATCGGCGGCGGGCCAGCGGGGCTCTACTTCGCCCTGTTGATGAAAAAGCAAAACCCCGCCCACCAGATCACGGTGCTCGAGCGCAACCGCCCGGACGACACCTTCGGCTGGGGGGTGGTGTTTTCCGACCAGACCCTGGGCAACCTGGAAAAGGCCGACCACCCCACCTACCTGCAGATCAGCCGGGCTTTTCACCACTGGGACGCGCTCGAGGTGCACTTCAAGGGCCGGGTGATCCGCTCGGAGGGGCACGGCTTTATCGGCATCGGGCGTAAGAAGCTGCTGAACATCCTGCAAGCGCGCTGCCGGGAGCTGGGCGTGAACCTGGTCTTCCAGACCGAGGTCACCGACGACGAGGCCGTGGCCCAGGCCTACCAGGCCGATCTGGTGATCGCCTCCGACGGCATCAACAGCCGCATCCGCAAAAAGTATGAAGCCTCGTACCAGCCTGATATTGAGCTGCGCAAGTGCCGCTTTGTCTGGCTGGGCACCCACCAGCCGTTCCCGGCCTTTACCTTTGCCTTCGAGAAAACCGAGTGGGGCTGGTTCCAGGGCCACGCCTACCAGTTCGACGAGCACACCTCGACCTTCATCGTGGAGACGCCGGAAACGGTCTGGCAGAAGGCCGGCCTGGACAGGATGAGCCAGGAGGAGGGCATCGCCTTTTGCGAGCGGCTTTTTGCCAAGTACCTGGGGGGGCACCGGCTGATCTCCAATGCCGCCCACCTGCGGGGCTCGGCCATCTGGATCCGGTTTCCCCGGGTGGTCTGCCAGAACTGGGTGCACTGGAACGGCCCGGTGCCGGTGGTGCTGATGGGCGACGCCGCCCACAGCGCGCACTTTTCCATTGGCAGCGGCACCAAGCTGGCCCTCGAGGACGCCATCGAGCTGGCCCGCACCTTCGAGCGGCTGGGCGATACGCCGGCGCACCTGCCCGAAGTGCTCGAGGCCTACCAGAAAGTGCGGCAGGTGGAGGTGCTCAAACTGCAAAACGCTGCGCGCAACTCCACCGAGTGGTTCGAGAACGTCGAGCGCTACAGCCACTTCGAGGCCGAGCAGTTCGCCTATAGCCTCCTGACCCGCTCCCAGCGCATCTCGCACGAGAACCTGCGCCTGCGCGACCGGCGGTACCTCGAGGGCTACGAGCGCTGGCTGGCGCAGAAATCCGGCCTGCCCCCCAGGCCCGTCCCCCCCATGTTCACCCCCTTCCGGCTGCGGGGCCTGACCCTCAAGAACCGGGTGGTGGTCTCGCCCATGGCCATGTACTCGGCCCAGGACGGGCTGGTCAGCGACTTCCACCTGGTGCACCTGGGGGCCAGGGCCCTGGGTGGGGCGGCGGTGGTTTTTACCGAGATGACCGCCCCTTCCCCCGACGGGCGCATCACGCCGGGCTGCGCGGGGCTCTACAGCGAGGCCCACATGCGGGCCTACAAGCGCATCGTGGATTTTGTGCACCAGCACACCGATGCCAGGATCGCCCTGCAGCTCGGGCACGCCGGGCCCAAAGGCTCGACCCAGGTGGGCTGGGAAGCCCAGGACGAACCCCTGCCCGAGGGCAACTGGCCACTCATCGCTCCCTCCCCCATCCCCTACGGCCCCCACAACCAGATCCCCCGCGCGATGACCCGTGAAGATATGGAGCGGGTCAAAGCTGACTTTGTGCGGGCCGCCCAGTGGGGGGTGGAGGCCGGCTTCGACTGGCTCGAGCTGCACTGCGCCCACGGCTACCTGCTCTCGGCCTTCATCTGCCCCCTCACCAACCAGCGCACCGACGAGTACGGCGGCAGCCTGGAGAACCGCTGCCGGTACCCCCTCGAGGTCTTCCGGGCCCTGCGCGCGGTCTGGCCGGAGCACCTGCCGATCTCGGTGCGCATCTCCGCCCACGACTGGGCCCCCGGCGGCAACACCCCCGACGACGCGGTGGAGATCGCCCGATTGTTCAAGGAGGCTGGCTGCGACCTGATTGACGTCTCCTCGGGGCAGACCACCCGCCAGGCCCGGCCGGTGTATGGGCGCATGTACCAGACCCCCTTCGCCGACCGCATCCGCAACGAGGTGGGCATCGCCACCATGGCGGTCGGGGCCATCTACGAGGCCGACCACGTGAACTCGATCATCGCCGCCGGACGGGCCGACCTGTGCGCCATCGCCCGGCCCCACCTGGCCGACCCCCACTGGACGTTGAACCAGGCCGCGCGGCTCGGCTACACCGAGATAAGCTGGCCCAAGCAGTACCTATCCGGCAAGGCCCAGCTCGAGCGCAACCTGGCCCGGGCCTCGCTCGAGCGGGCCGAGGAGCTGGCCGTCCGATGAAACCGCTGGCGGGCAAGCACGCAGTTGTAACCGGCGGCGGGCGCGGCATCGGGGCCGCGATTGCAACGGCGCTGGCCGGTGCGGGGGCCCGCCTCACCCTGCTGGGGCGCAGCCGGGCGCAGCTGGAGGCCCAGGCCCGCAAACTGGCAACGGAAGTTCACGTAGAAACCTGCGACGTGACCGACCCCGCCCAGGTGCAGCAGGCCTTCGAGGGCGCGTCCCGCGCCCTCGGGAACGTAGACATCCTGGTCAACAACGCCGGCCAGGCCGAGAGCCGGCCCTTCGGCAAAACCGACCTGAGGCTGTGGAGAACCATGATCGAAGTGAACCTCACCGGAACCTTTCTGTGCACCCAGGCGGCCCTGCCGGGCATGCTGGCCGCGGGCTGGGGGCGCATCGTCAACATCGCCAGCACCGCCGGGCTCAGGGGCTACCCCTATGTGAGCGCCTACTGCGCGGCCAAGCACGGGGTGATCGGCCTGACCCGCGCGCTGGCTCTGGAGCTGGCCCGGAAAAACATCACCGTGAATGCGGTCTGCCCCGGCTTCACCCAGACCGAGCTGCTCGAGGCCAGCCTTGCCGCCATCGTGCAGAAGACCGGGCGCAGCACCGCCGAGGCCCGGGCCGAACTGGTGCGGCACAACCCCCAGGGCCGGCTGGTCGAGCCCGAGGAGGTGGCCCAGGCTGTGCTGTGGCTGTGTTTGCCGGGGTCGGCGGCCCTGACCGGGCAGGCCATCGCGGTGGCGGGCGGGGAGGTGATGTAGATGCCGGCGGTCAAGCCCGACCTCGAGACCCGCCTGGCCGAAGACCACCACCAGGCCATCAAGCTGTGGCTGCGCCTGCTCACCTGCACCAACCTGATCACCGGCCAGATCCGCACCCGGCTGCGGGAGCACTTCCAGACCACCCTGCCCCGCTTCGACCTGCTGGCCCAGCTCGAGCGCCACCCCGAGGGCCTCAAGATGAGCGAGCTGTCCAAGCGCATGATGGTGACCACCGGCAACGTCACCGGGATTACCGACCAGCTCGAGGCCGAGGGCCTGGTGCGGCGCGAGCCCGACCCCCAGGATCGGCGGGCCTGCACGGTCAAGCTCACCCCCCGGGGCCGCCAGGTGTTCGCCCGGATGGCCCAGGAGCACGAAGGCTGGGTGATCGAGCTTTTTGAAGGCCTCTCCAGCAGCGAAAAAGAACAGATGTACACGCTTTTGGGCAGGCTCAAAACCCACCTCAACGGAAAGGAGGCCCGCCGGTGAAACTGGCAAGCTACCAAGCCCAGCATTTTTTGTGGCAGCTCGAGGAGGCCGTCGCCACCATCACCCTCAACCGCCCCGAGCGCAAAAACCCCCTCACCTTCGAGTCCTACGCGGAGCTGCGCGACCTTTTCCGGGCCTTGCAGTACGCCGAGGATGTGCGGGCGGTGGTGCTCTGCGGGGCCGGGGGCAACTTCTGCTCGGGCGGCGATGTGCACGAGATCATCGGCCCCCTGACCCAGATGCCCATGCCCCGGCTGCTGGCCTTTACCCGCATGACCGGCGACCTGGTCAAGGCCATGCGGGCCTGCCCCCAGCCCATCGTGAGCGCGGTGGATGGGGTGTGCGCCGGGGCCGGGGCCATCCTGGCTATGGCCTCGGATATCCGCTTCGGCACGCCCCAGAGCAAGACCGCCTTTCTATTCAACCGGGTCGGGCTGGCCGGCTGCGATATGGGGGCCTGCGCCATGCTGCCGCGGATTATCGGGCAGGGCCGGGCCGCCGAGCTGCTCTACACGGGCCGGGTGATGATGGGCGAGGAAGGGCTGGCCTGGGGCTTTTTCAACCGGCTGTGCGAGCCCCAGGAGCTGCTCGAGGAGGCCCGCAAGTTTGCCCGAATGCTGGCCCAGGGCCCCACCTTTGCCCACGCCATGACCAAGAAGATGCTGCACCAGGAGTGGAGCATGGGCCTCGACGAAGCCATCGAGGCCGAGGCCCAGGCCCAGGCCCTCTGCATGGCTACCCAGGACTTCCAGCGGGCCTACCGGGCTTTTGTGGCGAAAGAGAAGCCTGTTTTCGAGGGGGACTGATGCGGGATCAAGCCTACCTGGACTGGCCCTTCTTTGAGCCCCGGCACCGCGAGCTGGCGCGCGACCTGGAAGCCTGGGCTAAGCATCACCTCGCCGCGCACCCCACGCAAGACACCGACCAGGCCTGCCGCCGGCTCGTCCGGCTGCTGGGCGCGGGGGGCTGGACGCACTACGCGGTGGGGGGCCAGGCCTATGGGGGAGTGCACGAGCAGATAGACACCCGCGCCGTCTGCCTCATCCGCGAGACCCTGGCCTACCACCAGGGCCTGGCCGACTTCGCCTTCGCCATGCAGGGCCTGGGCTCGGGGGCCATCACCCTGCACGGCAGCCCCGAACAGAAAGCCCGCTACCTGGGCCCGGTAGCCAGGGGCGAGTCCATTGCGGCCTTTGCGCTCTCCGAGCCGGAGGCGGGTTCGGATGTGGGGGCCCTCTGCACCGAGGCGCGGGCCGAGGGCGGGGACTACATCCTGAACGGGCAGAAGACCTGGATCTCCAACGGGGGCATCGCCGATTTTTACGTGGTTTTTGCCCGCGCGCCGGGCAGCCAGGGGGCCAAGGGCATCTCGGCCTTTGTGGTGGAGGCCGGTACGCCGGGGCTCGAGGTCGCCGAGCGCCTCGAGGTCATCGCCCCCCACCCGCTGGCAAGGCTAAGGTTCGAGCACTGCCGGATTCCGGCCCGCCAGCGCCTGGGCGAGGAAGGCCAGGGCTTCAAAATCGCCATGCAGACCCTGGACATCTTCCGCACCTCGGTGGCCGCCGCCGCGCTGGGCTTTGCCCGGCGGGCGCTGGACGAGGCGCTTTTTCGCGCCACCACAAGGCCCCTGTTCGGCCAGACCCTGGCCGACTTCCAGCTCACCCAGGCCCGCCTGGCCGATATGGCCGTGAAGATTGAGGCCGCCGCCCTGCTCACCTACCGCGCGGCCTGGCTGCACGACCAGGGCCAGCGGGTTACCCAGGAGGCCGCCATGGCCAAGCTCACCGCCACCGAGTACGCCCAGCAGGTGATTGACGGGGCCGTGCAGCTATGGGGTGGGCTGGGCGTGACCCGGGGGCAGGTGGTGGAGTCGCTCTACCGCGAAATTCGCGCCCTGCGCATCTACGAAGGGGCCAGCGAGGTGCAGCAGCTCATCATCGCCCGCGAGTTGCTCAAACGCTACAAGGAAACCCAGACCACGAAAGGAGGCACCGGAGATGGGGTACAGCGCCCACATTGACACCTTTGCCCGCGACCATCTACCCCCCAGGTCGGAGTGGCCGGAGCTGGTCTTCAGCCTGCCCGAACTCCAGTATCCCGAGCGGCTCAACTGCGCCAGCGAGCTGCTCGACCGGATGGCGGCCCGGCACCCCGAGCGCCTTTGCCTGCAAGGTGCAGGCCTCTGCTGGAGCTACGCCGAGCTGCTCGAGCAGGCCAACCGCATCGCCCATGTGCTGACCCAGGATATGGGCCTGGTGCCCGGCAACCGGGTGCTGCTGCGCGCCCCCAACCACCCCATGCTGGTGGCGGCCTGGTTCGCGGTGATGAAAACCGGGGGCATTGCGGTCACCACCATGCCCTTGCTGCGGGCCAAGGAGCTTACCGAAGTAGTGAACAAGGCCCAGGTCTCGCATGCCCTGTGCGACGGGCGGCTGCGGGAGGAGCTCGAGCACGCGCGACCCAACTGCCCCACCCTGCAGCAGGTGGTCTACTGGGGCGAAGGGGGCAGCCTGGAGGCCCGGATGGCCCATAAACCCACGCACTTCGCCAACGTAGAAACGGCCAGTGACGACACCTGCCTGATTGCCTTCACCTCCGGCACCACCGGCCAGCCCAAGGGCTGTATGCACTTCCACCGCGACGTGCTGGCCGTCTGCGACACCTTTGGCAAGCACATCCTGCGGGCCACCCCCGACGACGTGTTCATCGGCAGCCCACCGCTGGCCTTCACCTTTGGGCTGGGGGGGCTGGTGCTTTTCCCCATGCGCATTGGGGCTTCCTCGGTCTTGCTGGAAAAAGCCAGCCCCGATCTTCTGCTCCCGGCTATCGCCGAGTACCGGGCCAGCGTGGTCTTCACCTCCCCCACCGCCTACCGGGCCATGGCCGCCCAGGCCCAAAAGTTCGACCTCACCTCGCTGCGCAAGTGCGTTTCGGCCGGGGAGCCCCTGCCGGCCTCCACCCGTAAGCTCTGGAAAGAGGCCACCGGCATTGAGCTCATCGACGGCATCGGGGCCACCGAGATGCTGCACATCTTCATCTCCCACACCGAGGAAGAGGCCAGGCCGGGGGCCACCGGCAAACCCGTGCCGGGCTACCAGGCCTGCGTGCTGGACGAGGCAGGCCAGCCGCTTCCCCCAGGGCGGGTGGGCCGCCTGGCGGTGAAGGGCCCCACCGGCTGCCGCTACCTGGCCGACGAGCGCCAGCGCAACTACGTACAGCACGGCTGGAACATCACCGGGGATGCCTACCTGGTGGACGAGGAGGGCTACTTCGTCTACCAGGCCCGCACCGACGATATGATTGTCTCGGCGGGCTACAACATCGCCGGCCCCGAGGTGGAGGATGCCCTGCTGCTCCACCCGGCGGTGGCCGAGTGCGCGGTGGTGGGGGCCCCCGATGCCGAGCGGGGCCAGATCGTCAAGGCCTACGTGGTGCTGCGGGCCGGCATAGAGCCTTCGGCCGCGCTGGTGAAGGAGCTACAGGACTTTGTCAAGCAGAAAATTGCCCCCTACAAGTACCCACGGGCCATCGAGTTCCGCGAGAGCCTGCCCCGCACCCAGACCGGTAAACTACAGCGGTATTTGCTGCGCAAGGAAGCAGAACAGAAAAGGGTATAGCCATGGAGAAGCTCGAGGATAGCTGGCAAATCCTGCAACCCCCTGGTTGGAAGCCGCCCCGGGGATACGTAAACGGCATCGCGGCCAGAGGGCGCATGGTGTTTTTGGCTGGAATGGTAGGCTGGAACCATCAGGGCGTCTTTGAGTCCGACAACTTTGTTGAACAGGCCCGCCAGGCCTTGCAAAACATTGTGGAAACCCTGGCCCAGGCGGGCGGCCGCCCCGAACACGTGGTGCGGCTCACCTGGTTTATTCTTAGCAAACAGGAGTACCTGGCCCAGCTCGACGCCCTGGGCCTGGCCTACCGCGAGGTGATGGGCCGCCACTACCCCGCCATGTCGGTGGTGGAGGTGAGGGCGCTGATTGAAGACCAGGCCAAAGTGGAGATCGAGGCCACCGCCGTGATCCCCGAGTAAGGAGAGCCATGACCTTAGCCGAGCTGCAAGCCCTCGACCGCACCGACCCCCTGGCCCCCAAACGGGCTGAGTTCCTGCTGCCCGAAGGGGTCATCTACCTCGACGGCAACTCGCTGGGGGCCCTGCCCAAGCGGGTGGTGGCCCGCATGGAACAGGTGGTACAGGCCGAGTGGGGCCAGAGCCTGATCAAGAGCTGGAACCTGCACGGCTGGATTGACCTGCCCCAGCGGGTAGGGGCCAGAATCGCCCGGCTGATTGGGGCCGAGCCCGACGAGGTCATCGCCGCCGACTCGACCTCGGTCAACCTGTTCAAGGTGCTGCTGGCCGCCCTCGAGCTGCGCCCGGGGCGTAGGGTTATCGTTTCGGACATCGACAACTTCCCCACCGACCTTTACATCGCCCAGGGCATCGCGGAGCTTCGGGGCGGGTACGAGCTGCGCTTGGTAAAAAAAGACCAGCTCGAGGACGCCCTCGACGAGCAGACCGCGGTGCTCCTGCTAACCGAGGTGGACTACCGCACCGGCTACCTCTACGACATGGCCCGGCTCACCGGGCTGGCCCAGCAGAAAGGGGCCCTAACCATCTGGGATCTGGCCCACAGCGCAGGGGCCCTTCCGGTGCAGCTCAACCGGCACGGGGTGGATTTTGCCGTGGGTTGCGGCTACAAGTACCTCAACGGCGGCCCGGGCGCACCGGCTTTTCTGTTCGTGGCCCGGCGACACCAGGGGGCTACCCGGCCTTTCCTGACCGGCTGGATGGGGCACCAGGCTCCCTTCGCTTTTGTACCCGAGTACCGGCCCGCCCTGGATATCCGGCGCCTGACGGTGGGGACGCCCGGCGTGCTCTCGATGAGCGCGCTGGAGGCGGCGCTCGAGGTCTTCGAGGGCGTGGACATGGAGCAGGTGCGGCAAAAGTCGCTACAGCTTACCGACCTCTTCATCGAGCTGATGGAGCCGCTGGCCGCCCGTTATGGCTTCCAGCTCGCCACACCGCGTGAACACCACCGCCGGGGCAGCCAGGTGGCCTACCGGCACCCTGAGGGCTACGCCATTATGCAGGCCCTGATCAGCCAGGGCGTGATCGGCGACTTCCGCGCCCCCGACATCCTACGCTTTGGCTTCACCCCGCTGTACCTGCGCTACGAGGATGTCTACCACGCGGTGCAAAGGCTGGCCCAGGTCATGCAGAGCGGGCTGTGGCAGGAGGCGCGCTTCCAGGAAAGGGCCAAGGTGACCTGATGAAAGACCCGACCTACCAAGCTGCCCACACCGATTTCCGCCACGACCTCTCCTATGGCGACTACCTGCACCTGGAAGAAGTTCTGGCGGCCCAGCAGCCCCTTACCGAGGCCCACGACGAGATGCTCTTCATCGTGATCCACCAGGTACAGGAGCTGTGGATGAAGCTGATCATCCACGAGCTGCAAAGCGCCATGGGCCTCCTGGCGCAGGGTGTCATTGACCCCGCCCTCAAGATGCTGACCCGGGTCTGCCGCGCCCAGGAGCAGATGAGCTCGAGCTGGGAGGTGCTCAAGACCATGACCCCTGCCGATTACCTCGAGTTCCGCTCGGCCTTTGGCCGGGCCTCGGGGTTTCAGTCGTACCAGTACCGCCTGATCGAGTTCCTGCTGGGCAACAAAGAACCCTTCATGATGAAGCCCCACCAGCACAAACCTGCGCAGTACCGGCAACTGGAAGAGGCCCTGAGGGCCCCCAGCCTCTACGACCTGGCCTTGCGCCTGGTGGCGGCTCGAGGCCTGGCAGTTCCCGCCGAGGTGCTGGAACGCGACTACAGCCAGCCTTACCAGCCCAGCGAGGCCGTCCGCAATGCCTGGCTGCAAATCTACCGCCAGACCGCCCTCTACTGGGATCTGTACTACCTGGCCGAAAAACTGCTGGACGTGGAAGATAACTTCCGCCGCTGGCGCTTCAACCACCTGACCACGGTGGAACGCATTATCGGCTACAAGCAAGGCACCGGCGGCACCGCTGGGGTTCCTTATCTTAAACGGGCTTTGGATATCGTACTCTTCCCCGAGCTATGGCAGGTGCGCACCGCGCTCTAGCTCAAGCGCAGGAAAGGAGGAAGGATGAAAAAAGCAGTTTGGCTGATGGTTTTCCTGGGGTTGATAGGTTTTTCTCTCGCGCTGGCCCAGCCGCGCACGGTCAAGGTCGGCTTCGTGAGCACCCTCTCGGGCGGTGGGGCGGCCCTGGGGATTGACGTTCGCGACGGCTTCAACCTGGCCCTGCGCCACCTCAACAACCAGCTCGGGGGCCTGCCGGTCGAGGTTATCGTGGCCGACGACCAGCAGAACCCCGACGTAGCCCGCCAGGCCGTGGATCGTATGCTCAAGCGCGACCGGGTCGACTTCCTCACCGGCATCATCTTTTCCAACATCCTCCTGGCAGTAGGTGACGCCATCTTCGAGGAAAAGGTCTTCTACATAAGCCCCAACGCCGGCCCCTCGGAGTACGCCGGGGAGCAGTGCAACCCCTACTTTGTGAACGTGGCCTGGCAAAACGACAACCTGCACGAGGCCATGGGCCAGTACGTGCAGACCCGCCGCTTCGAGAACGTCTTCCTGCTAGCACCCAACTACCCCGCCGGGCGCGACGCCCTGACCGGCTTCAAGCGCTACTTCAAGGGCCGGGTGGTGGCCGAGGTCTACCACCGGCTCAACCAGCTCGACTTCTCCGCGGAAATCGCGCAGATTCGCGCTGCGCGCCCCAAAGCCGTGTATGCTTTCGAGCCGGGGGCCATGGGCGTCAACTTCATTAAGCAGTACGCCGAGGCCGGGCTGCTGCGGGAAATTCCCCTCTTCCTGCCGGGCTTCTCGGCCGATGCCGATGTCATCCGGGCGGTGGGCCGGGGCATGGTGGGCATCTACAACAGCTCGCAGTGGACCCTGGAACTCAACAACCCCATCAACCAGCGGTTCGTGGAGGACTTCCGCAAAACCTATAACCGCATCCCCACCCTCTACGCCTCACAGGGCTACGACACAGCGCTCCTGCTGGATGCCGCCATCAAGGCTGTGGGGGGCGACCTGAGCAAGAAAGATGAGCTGCGCAAGGCCATGCTGGCCGGCTTCAACAGCACCCGCGGCCCGGTTCGCTTCAGCCCCAACGGCTACCCCATCCAGAACTACTACCTGCGCCAGGTAATCCAGCAGCCGGGCGGGGAGATCGTGAACCGCCAGGTGGGCACCATCTTCACCAACCACCGTGATGCCTACGTGGACAGGTGCAAGCTGAGGTAGCTCAAAGACTTAGCCTATGCCGCCCTCTCTGTTCATCGAGCAGGTGCTCAACGGCTTCCAGTTCGGCCTGATGCTCTTTTTGCTGGCCGCTGGTCTGACCCTGGTTCTGGGCATCATGGACACCATCAACCTGGCCCACGGCTCGCTGTACATGATCGGGGCCTACCTGACCGCCACCCTGGTGGGGGTCACCGGCAGCTTCTGGCTGGCCGTGCTGGGCGCTGTGCTGGGCACGGCCCTGATCGGGATGCTGCTCGAGCTCAGCGTGCTACGCCAGCTCTACCGGCGCGACCACCTTTCCCAGGTGCTGGCCACCTTCGCGCTGATTCTCATCATCAACGAGGTGGTGCGGATGATCTGGGGCTCCCAGCCCCTGCTGCTCTCGGCCCCGGAGGCGCTTTCGGGGCCGGTGGAGATTCTTCCCGGCCTGTACTACCCGGCCTTCCGGCTGGTAATTATCGGGGTGGGGCTGCTGGTGGCGCTGCTCTTGTTCTGGCTGGTGAACCGCACCCGGGTGGGCATGTGGCTGCGGGCCGGAGCCTCCAACCGCGAGATGGCCCAGGCCATGGGCGTCCCCATCAAGCCCCTCTTTACCCTGCTGTTTGGCGTGGGAGCCGGGCTCTGCGCCATTGCGGGGGCCTTTTTAGGGCCCATTCTGGCGGTGCAGATCGGGATGGGCGAGAGCATCCTGATTCTGGCCTTTGTGGTGATTGTGATTGGCGGCATCGGCTCCATTAAGGGGGCTCTGGTGGGGGCGTTGCTGGTGGGCCTGGTGGACACCGCTGGCCGGGCCTTCCTGCCGCTCTTGCTCTCGCGGGTGGCCTCGCCGGAGGTGGCCTCCAACCTGGGGCCGGCCCTGGCCTCGATTCTGATTTATCTGCTGATGGCGGTGGTTCTGTTCTTCAGGCCGCAGGGGCTCTTCCCGGCCCGCACCTAGGGGTAGTGGTGATGCGCTGGATTTTCCCGACTGTCCTGCTGGGCCTGCTGCTGGCCTTCCCCCCCATTGCGGCGGCGATGGGCCTCGAGTTCTACCAGGGCCTCCTGACCAAAATTATGATTTTCGCCCTGGCCGCCAGCAGCCTCAACCTGATTCTGGGCTACGGCGGCATGGTGAGCTTCGGGCATGCCGCCTACTTTGGGCTGGGGGCCTACACGGTGGCTATCCTGATGCGCGAAGGGGTGACCTCGGGCTGGGTCATCTGGGCGGTGGCGGTGGGGCTCAGCGCGCTCCTGGCCCTGCTGATCGGGGCCATCAGCCTCCGGACGCGGGGCATCTATTTCATCATGATTACCCTGGCCTTCGCCCAGATGATCTACTACCTGGTGGTCTCCTTCAAGCAGTACGGCGGCGAGGACGGCCTCCGGGCCCGGCGGCCCGAGTTTGGCCTGTTCGAGCTGAACGACACCACCCTGTACTACCTGACCCTGGGGGTGCTGCTGGCCGCGCTGTACCTGCTCTACCGGCTGGTGCACTCGAGGTTTGGGCGGGTCTTGCAGGCCATCCGGGAGAACGAGGCCCGCGCGCTGGCCCTGGGCTACCCGGTCTTCCACTTTCAACTGGTGGCCTTTGTGCTGGCCGGGGCCCTGGCCGGGCTGGCCGGGGTGCTGATGGCCCACTACACCCAGTACGCCTCGCCCAACCTGCTGGCCTGGCAGCAGTCGGGCCACCTGATGATGATGGTGATTCTGGGCGGGGTGGGCCAGTTCTGGGGCGGGGTGCTGGGGGCGCTGGTGCTTTCTCTGGTGGAGGAGATTCTGCAAGACCTGACCATCCACTGGCAGCTTGGGGTGGGCCTGATTCTGCTCTTCATCGTGCTTTTTGCCCCCAAGGGCCTGGCCGGGCTGATGCGGAGGGGATCATGAGTCTGCTGGTGCTCGAGGGCCTCAGCAAGCAGTTCGGCGGCCTGGCCGCGGTGAACAACTGCAACCTGAGCATCGAGGCGGGTGAAATCCATGCCCTCATCGGCCCCAACGGGGCTGGCAAGACCACTCTGATCAACCTGATTGCAGGGATGCTCCCACCCAGCCGGGGGCAGCTTCGCTTCCAGGGGGAAAACATCACCCACCTGCCGGCCCATCAGCGGGTGCACCGGGGCCTGGCCCGCACCTTCCAGATCACCAACCTGTTCAAAAACTACACCGTGCGCACCAACCTCGAGCTGGCCGTGCAGGCCCGCGCGGGCAGCAGCTTCCGCTTCTGGCAGCCGGTCGCACGGGAAAAGCACCTGACCGAAGCCGCCCTGGCCGTGGCCGAGCAGGTGGGGCTGGCCGGGCGCTTCGAGCGGGTGGTGGGCCAGCTCTCCCACGGCGAACAGCGCCAGCTCGAGGTGGGCCTGGCCCTGGCCTCCCGGCCCAGGCTGCTGCTCTTAGACGAGCCCATGGCCGGCCTGGGGGCCGAGGAGTCGGAGCGCATGGTGGCGCTCATCGCCCAGCTCGCACAGCACCACACCATCCTGCTGGTCGAGCACGACATGGGGGCGGTTTTCCGGCTGGCCCGGCGCATCTCGGTGCTGGTCTACGGGCAGGTCATCGCCTCGGGCAGCCCGGCGGAGATAAGGGCCAACCCCGAGGTGCACAAGGCCTACCTGGGCGACGAAGGGGGTGCAAAGTGAGCGCCTTGCTGGAAATTGAGCAGCTCGAGACCTTCTACGGCCCCAGCCAGGTGCTGTTTGGGGTAAGCCTGCGGGTGGAAGAGGGCCAGGTCGCCACGCTGCTGGGCCGCAACGGCATGGGCAAAACCACCACGGTGCGTTCGATTATGGGCCTGACCCCGGCCCGCAGGGGTCAGATTCGCCTGGCCGGGCGGCCCACCCTGGCCCTGGCCCCCGAGCAGATCGCGGCTTTGGGCGTGGCCCTTGTCCCCGAGGGGCGGCAGATCTTCCCCAACCTCACGGTGGAGGAGAACCTGATCGCCTTTGCCGCCAACCGCAACCGGAGCCTCGAGCCCTGGACGCTGGCGCGCATCTGGGCGCTTTTTCCACGCCTGAAAGAGCGCCGCAACAACCTGGGATACCAGCTTTCCGGCGGTGAGCAGCAGATGCTGGCCATTGGCCGGGCCCTGATGACCAACCCCCGGCTCCTGATTCTGGACGAGGCCACCGAGGGGCTGGCCCCCCTTTTGCGCGAGGAGATCTGGCGGGTTTTGCGGCTGCTGAAGGAAAACGGCCAGACCATTCTGGTGATTGACAAGTACCTCGAGCGCCTCTTGCCCCTGGCCGACCAGCACACCATCCTGGAGCGGGGGCGGGTGGTCTGGCAGGGCGACTCCCGCGCCCTGGCCCAGCGGCCCGAGGTGTGGAAGCAGTACCTTAGTGTCTGAGGAGGCGCGCTGGCTATGCCCGAACCTTCCTGGTATGAGCAGGAGTACAGCCCCCGGCTGCGGGTTCCCGACGCTGCGCTGTACTTCCAGCGCTGGGCCCAGGAAGCCCGGCAGGCCCGCCAGCACCTGGAATACCAAACCCTGCCCTACGGCCCCGGCCCCAAGGAAACCCTCGATTTATTTCCCGCCCCCCACAGCCGAGCGCTGCTGGTCTTCATCCACGGCGGATACTGGCGGGCCTTCGACAAGGACGACTTCTCCTGGATCGCACCCCCGCTGGTACGGGCCGGCTTCAGCGTGGCGGTTATCAACTATGCGCTCTGCCCCAGTGTGAGCATCGCCGAAATTACCGAGCAGTGCCGCCGGGCCGTGGCCTGGCTCTACCGGGCGCACCCCCAGCCGCTCATCATCAGCGGCCACTCGGCGGGGGGGCACCTAACGGGCGAGATGTTCGCCACCCCCTGGGCCGACTACGGCCTGCCCGCCGGGGCCATCGTGGGCGGAATTTCCATCAGCGGCCTCTTCGATCTGGAGCCCCTGATCCAGGTATCGTTCAACAGCGACCTGCAGCTCGATGCCGTCAGCGCCAGGGCCTGCAGCCCCGCCTACAAGCAACCGATGGTTCAGGCCCCCCTGGTGCTGGCGGTGGGGGCGCTCGAGTCGGGTGAGTTCCACCGCCAGAGCCGACTGCTCAAGGAGGCCTGGCCGGCGATCTGCACAGAGGTTATCGCCCTGCCCAACTGCCATCACTTCAACGCGCTGGACGCGCTCACCGACACCAATAGCCCACTGTGGGAGCCCTTCCTAAGGCTTTGAGCCCAGCCGAAACTCAGAACGGCACCACCGGCCCCTGGTCGGGCCCTTTAGGGTTTCTGAAGCCGTTGCCCTCGGTCGGTTTGCCATAGCCCAGCAGCATCTCGCGGTCGGGGATCAGGCGGGCCTCGAGCCAGTCCAGGTCCTTCAGAACCGGCAGGGCTTCCTCGGCGGCCCGCACCTCCCGGGCCTCCACCAGCGCCCAGCCGCCCGGCCCCCGCACCTTAAACTGCACCGGCAACGGCCCGGCCACCTCGTCGAGCCGGCTGCGCAAGTCCATCAGTTTTTCCTCATCCATCAGGGCCATGTCCAGCTCGAGCTCCAGCACCTTGGGCAGGCCCTCGAGCTCGTTGTAGGGAAACACCTCCTGCGCCACTACCCGCAGGGTCTCACCCTCGCCGTCGGGCTCCACCTCTACCACCACCAGCACCGCGGCATCCTCGGCAATGCGCGGGGATATTTTGTCGTAGGCCCGGCCAAAGGCCACCACCTCCACCGCGCCGGTCTCGTCGGCCAGGGTGAAGCGCACCAGCATCCCCCCCGACTTGGTCGGCTTGCGCACAATGCCCTCCACCATACCGGCCAGCAGCAGCCGCGCGCGGTTGCGGTTTCCCTTGTGTTCGGCAAAGGCCTGGGGCAGTTCCTCTATCGTGCAGCTCGCGGCCTCGCGCAGGCCCTGGTAGCGCGAGAGGGGGTGCCCGGTCACGTAGATGCCCAGGGCCTCTTTCTCCATGCGAAGCTGGGTGATGGCATCCAGCTGGGGAACTGCCGGAATCACCGGCTCGAGCGACTCGCCAAACAGCCCCATCATCCCCGACTGGGCCTGTTCGCGCTCGGCCTGGGCCCACTTGAGCAGGTCGTCGAGGGCAGCCAGCATGGGGCCTCGAGGCCCAAAGGCATCGAAGGCCCCGGCCTTGATCAAGGACTCCACCACCCGCTTGTTGGCCACGGTGCCATCGAGCCGCCGCAGGAAGTCCGGCAGCGATTTGTAGGGCCCGCCCCGCTCGCGTTCCCGCAAAATGAGCTCGGTGGGGGTCTCGCCCACGTTCTTAACCGCCGAAAGCCCAAACAGCACACTCTTCTCCAGGGCCCGGAAGCTAAAACCCGACTGGTTGATATCGGGGGGCAGCACCTCCACCCCGGCTGTGCGGGCCGCCCGGATATACTCGGCCACCTTGTCGGAGTCGTGGCGTTCCACCGTGAGCACCGCAGCGAAGAACTCCACCGGGAAGTGGGCTTTGACGTAGGCGGTCTGGTAGGTCAGGATGGCGTAGGCCGCGGCGTGGCTCTTGTTGAAGCCGTAGTTGGCGAAGGCCTCGAGCAAATCGAACAGCCGGTCGGCTTCCTCGGCGGGGATGCCGTTTTTGGCGGCCCCTTCCTTGAACTGCGCCCGCTGCTTGACCATCTCCTCCATCTTCTTTTTGCCCATGGCCCTGCGCAGCAGGTCGGCCTCCCCCAGGCTGTAGCCGGCCACCGCGGTGGCAATCTGCATGATCTGCTCCTGGTAAACCGGAATCCCGTAGGTCTCCTCCAGGATGGGGCGGATGAACTTCTCAGCGTTGGGGAACTGCGGGTAGCTCACCTCCTCCCGGCCGTGGTGGCGGCGGATGTAGGTGGGGATGTTCTCCATGGGGCCGGGCCGGTACAGCGCCCCCAGGGCGATGATGTCCTGGATGCGGCGCGGCTTGAGCCCCCGCACCGCGCTGGTCATGCCCGCCGAGTCGAGCTGGAAGACCCCTTTGGTCTCCCCCCGGCCCAGCAGCTCGAAGGTTTTGGCGTCGTCGATGGGCAGGTTGTCGTAGTCGAGCTCGACCCCCTTGGACTCCTTGATGATGCGCTTGCACTCGTCCAAAAACGAGAGCGTGCGCAGGCCCAGAAAGTCCATCTTGAGGAAGCCCAGGGCCTCCACCGAGCCCATGTCGTACTGGGTGACCTTGGCCCCGGTGTCCCCGGCCCGCATCAGGGGGATGTAGTCGCGCAAAGGCACGTCCGAGATGACCACCCCGGCGGCGTGTACGCTGCTCTGGCGCGAGAGGCCCTCGAGCTTCTGGGCCACCTCGAGCACCCGCTTCACCAGGGGGTCTTTTTCCATCTCGGCCCGCAGGTCGGGGATGGTTTCGACGGCTTTTTCCAGCGGCATCGGCTTACCGAAGGTCACCGGGATGAGCTTGGCCAGCTCGTCGGCTTTTTTGACCGGGAGGCCAAACACCCGCGCCGCGTCCTTGATGGCCGCCTTGGAGGCCAGCGTGCCGAAGGTGCCGATCTGGGCTACCATCTCGTCGCCGTAGCGCTGGCGCACATACTCGATCACCTCGCCCCGGCGCACGTCCGAGAAGTCGGTGTCGATGTCGGGCATGGAGACCCGGGCCGGGTTGAGGAAGCGTTCGAACAGCAGGTTGTACTCCAGGGGGTCGATGTTGGTGATGCGGGTGGCATAGGTCACCAGCGAGCCCGCCGCCGAGCCACGGCCCGGCCCCACCGAGATGCCGTTGTTCTTGGCCCAGTTGATGAAATCGCTCACGATCAGCAGGTAGCCCGGAAAGCCCATGCGCTCCACCACGGTCAGCTCGTAGATGGCGCGGGACAGAATAGCCCAGCCGTCCCACTGGATGCCTTCCCTGAGCTCGGGCAGGTGGGCCCGGGTGGCCTCGAGGTCCTCGATGCGGGCCAGCTCGAGGGCCAGCACCTCCCCATCCCCATGGGGCACAGGCCGGCCTAGCTTGCGCAGGAATTCCCGGTAGAGCTCGGGGGTCACCCGGTCGGGGTAGCGCTTGAGCAGCCCGTTGAAGGTCAGCTCGCGGAAGTAGACCACCTCGGTGCGACCCTCGGGCAAAGGGTACTTGGGGATGCGGTACTGCACCTTTTTGGGCACCAGCTCCACCTCGCACATCCGCCCGATGTTCACCGAGTTGTCGAACAGCTCATCCATGCGGCTGCCCCAGAGGGTTTTTTCGTCCTCGAAGGTCTGGCGCATCTCCTGGGGGCTCTTGACGTAGAACTCGTCGCAGGGAAACTTCCAGCGGTTGGGGTCGTCCCAGGTGGCCTTGGACTGCACCGCCAGCAACACCGCGTGGGCCTCGGCGTCGTCTTTCTTGACGTAGTGCCCGTCGTTGGTAGCCACCAGGCCCAGGCCGTACTTATCGGCAAACTCCTTCAGAACCCTGTTCACCTTGTGCTGCTCGGCCAGGCCGTGGTCCTGAATCTCGATAAAGTAGCGTTCCGGGCCAAAAATCGCGAGGTACTCCTGCAGGCGCTTTTCGGCGTCTTCGAAGCGTTCCTGCAGGATGAACTGGGGAATCTCGGCCCCCAGGCAGCCCGAAAGCGCGATGATGCCGGCGTTGTGTTCGCGCAAAATCTCGCGGTCGATGCGGGGTTTGCCGTAGAAGCCCTCGAGGTAGGCCCGGCTGGCCAGGCGGGAGAGGTTCTGGTAGCCCTCCATGTTCTGCGCCAGCAGCGTGAGGTGAAAGTAACCCCCATCCAGCCCCTTGCCCTGCTTGCGGTCGAAGCGCGACTCCGCCGCCACATAGGCCTCGTAGCCGATGATCGGCTTGACCCCCAGCTCGGTGGCGTATTTGTAAAACTGCACCGCCCCAAACATGTTGCCGTGGTCGGTCATGGCCAGCATGGGCTCCTCGGGCGAGACCTGCTTGACCCATTTCAGTAGGTCTTTGAGCCGGGCCGCCCCATCCAGCAGGCTGAACTGGGTGTGCTGGTGCAGGTGGGCGAATTTACAGGTTGGACAGGTGTTGGGATTGTGCGGTTGCCCGGATGGATTTAAGTCTGTTGACATTACGTGGACATCATACCGCAGTTACCCACTAATCCGCATATCACGAGTAGCACGATCCTTTACACTTCTTCATCATCTATTTTATCGGTAATTAGAGCTTCACCAATTATCTCCCGAACCCGGGACAGTAGCATTTGGGCTCTCGCCCGAAGAAAGGTTCCATAGTTATCAGTTGAAAAATATTTATCAATATCACTATGGCGAACATCGAAAGGAATAAGCGATTCTATCAAACGTTTCTGTGTCACATCTAGTAAGTCTTGTTCTAAACCACGCTGCCTAAGCCTCTTAAAGTACTCATGTGGGGGTGTGTCTCCAAGTTCACGGTTAGATTCTTTTGTTAGCGGCACAAGGTTGCATATTGAATCAAGATTAGTCAATGTTCCCACACCCCTTCGACCAAGGGTTTTTGGAAATATATGATGGTCTTCAATTTCAATATTGTCTTCCAATTTTGCTCCCGTCCAGAAATCGGTTTTGATAGATGAATACATTAGTGATAGCAATGCCTTGTATCGATTGTCTTGTTTTGTAAGATTTATTACCGTGTCCTCATCAAGTTGAACCTTTGGAATCTCCTTTAGGGAGTAAGTTTCTGCAAATTCAAAAAGGATATTGCAATCTGTAGCAATTTTATAGTTTGTAGCTCTCACGCCTCTCTGAAGAACATTAGCAAAGAACCATTTTTTAAGCTGGTCGTCAAAATTTGGTTTAGTTTTCAGCTTTGCGTAATCAAAAATACCAAACATTGCAGCAATCGATACCAACAGAGACTGGTTCGTTACATTTCTAGGCCTAATGCCACAGTATCTTTCTGCCCAACTATATGCATCTGCCAAACTCTTTGCGGCATCATTCCACAAATTAGTGACATCTTCCTCTCGTAAGTCTAATAGGACACTACGGGAAGGTTCTATCACACTTCGAGAGGGTTCTACAGATTCCCATTTGGACATTATTGCCAAGACTTGAAGAATGCGTTCTCCGTCTACCTCAAAGTTCTTTAGAACTGGATAGGTTTTCAACGATTCCTCGTATAGTTCTCTTAGATTTGGCTCTGGAAAATACCTAGCTACAGCAAGGTCAAACGTTGTGAGGCGTGTGCCCGTGGAGTTGATGGTTTCAAAGACTCGACAAATTGATTCAATACCTTCATCACCATTCAGTAAAATGTAAGGGACTTCGTAGTTGCGAATGATCTCAAAAATTCCATTGATCCTAGCTGTGGCTTTCCTTGCTTTTTGTTTATCTCCGCCAAGTTCTTCAATATAGTCGGAATCTTCAAAATAACTTGCCACATATGTACTTGCCACCTCCTGGTTCATAACAATATCCGATCTCAAGAATCTGCCGTTTTTCTTGGTAATCGGCTCTTCCTTGCCTTTACTATGAGACTTAATCCATTCAGTTGAACCGTCACCAAAATCCTCATACATAGCACGCAAGTCAAAGTAGTATGTCCTTTTCTTACTAGCATTTAGGAAAACTCTTGCTATGGAGGTTAGTCTTTGTTGACCATCTAATACGAATGAAACATTGGGCATCAATTCCTCGTTTTGTGAGTTGCTGTCTTCTATTTGATCAGCCTCTTGTATAACTGCGTCAACCGAACGCGATGCCAGTCTAATATTCGGAGTTTTCTCAATTAGCAGCAGTGAACCGATCGGATAATTTCTCGCTATCGAATCGATCAGTAAAGTTACTTGAGACTCATTCCATACAAAGTCTCTTTGAAATTGAGGTATTTCGAAAGACCCAGCTTGTATCCTTTTGACAAGCTGCACCATAGAAACAGAATTGGTACGCATACAACCACAAAGTACCACTGCTGTTTAAATCCTTTCAAGCACAGCTCTAAAAAGTACCTTCAGATACTTCATATCGTAGTGAGGCGCGTTTTGCAGGTTAATATTAGAATCATTGGGTGCAAAGGGTTTTTATTGAGGAAATCGCAAAGTACGACGGGCAAGAGGTCATCATCCGGGGCTGGCTGACCGGCCGCCGCTCCAAGGGCAAGATCCACTTTTTGCAACTGCGCGACGGCACCGGCTTCATGCAGGCTACCGCCTTCAAGGGCGAGCTGCCCGACGCCGAGTTCGAGGAGGCCGACCACCTACCCCAGGAAAGCGCCCTGGAGGTGAGGGGGCTGGTGCGGGCCGATAGCCGGGCCCCCGGCGGCTACGAGCTTTCGGTGCGGGGGCTACGGGTAATCTCCCGGCCCAGCCGGGAGTATCCCATTACCCCCAAAGAGCACGGGGTGGATTTCCTGATGGACCACCGCCACCTCTATCTGCGCCACCGGCGGGCCTGGGCGGTGCTGCGGGTACGCGACGAGCTCGAGCGGGCCATCCACGACTTTTTCCACGCGCGGGGCTTTGTTCGGCTGGATGCCCCCATCCTGACCCCCAACGCCGTGGAGGGCACCACCGACCTGTTCGAGGTGGATCTGTTCGACGGCGAAAAGGCCTACCTCTCACAGTCGGGCCAGCTCTACGCCGAGGCCGGGGCCATGGCCTTTGGCAAGGTGTATACCTTTGGCCCCACCTTCCGGGCCGAGCGCAGCAAAACCCGGCGCCACCTGCTCGAGTTCTGGATGATTGAGCCGGAGGTGGCCTTCATGACCCACGAGGAAAACATGCAGCTTCAGGAAGAGCTGGTGGTCTACCTGGTGGGGCGGGTGCTGGAAAACCGAAAGCTCGAGCTCGAGATGCTCGAGCGCGACACCCGGGTGCTGGAAACCACCGCCCAGGGCCGCTACCCCCGAATTTCCTACACCCAGGCCGTGGAAATGATCAACCAGATCGCCCAGAGCAAGCCCGAGCTGGGGCTCACCCCCCTGCAATGGGGCGACGACTTCGGCGCCCCCCACGAAGCCGCCCTCACCACGCAGTTCGACCGGCCCATTTTCGTAGAGAAGTACCCGGCGGCCATCAAGGCCTTCTACATGCAGCCCGACCCCGACGACCCGCGCCTGGTCAAAAACGCCGATATGCTGGCCCCCGAAGGGGTGGGCGAGATTATCGGCGGCTCGGAGCGCATCCACGACCCCGAACTGCTGCGCCAGAAGATCCGGGAGCACAACCTACCCGAAGAGGTGTTCGACTGGTACATGGATTTAAGGCTGTTTGGAACGGTGCCCCACGCCGGGTTTGGGATTGGCCTCGAGCGCACCGTGCGCTGGATCTGTGGAATTGAGCACATCCGCGAGGCCATCCCCTTCCCGCGTATGTACACCCGGATGCGGCCCTAGCCCTGGCCGCTGTTGCTGGGCCGCTGGGCTCGCTTAAAAATGAGGGCCTCCCCCACCCGGCCCTCGAGCATCCCCACCGCCGGCGAGGCCGCGATCTGGGCGCAAAAAGGCACATCGGCCTCGAGGCCCACCTGGCGCAGGGCCTGGGCCGCGCCGGACAGGTGAAGGGGCTCGAGCGGGTCGGGGTAGGCCCGGCGCGTGGTGAGAGCCGTCAGCGCGCCGTCTTCCAGCTCATACGAGCCCATAATCTGCAAAAACTCGGCCAGCACCCCTGCGGTGTAGACGTCGTCCAGGCCAATCCGGCCTTCCTTGCCAGCACACAGGATAGCCACCTCCTCGGTAGCCAGTTGGTGGGCCAGACGGGCCGCGGCGTGGGCGTTGAAGAGCGAGGCCAGCAGTACGTGCTTGGCGCTGCGGGCCGCCAGGTGCGCAGTACGGGTGCCGTTGGTGGTGCTCATCACCACAATTTTGCCGCCCACCGGCGCTTCCAGGGCTTCCCGTGGCGAGTTGCCATAGTCGAAACCCGCGGGTTTTAGCCCCCCTTCCTCCCCGGCCAGCACCACATCGGTATCCCGAAAAGCCCGGGCGCTTTCCAGATCGGGCGTAAGGTACAGAGCATCGGCCCCTGCTTCCAGAAAAGCAGTGGCGGTGGTAGTGGCTCGAATCACATCAACCACCAACACCACATCGGGATAACTCAGGTTGTCTTGGGGAACTAGATCGGCCCGTAAGCGCATAGCTTTTTCCTCTGAAAAACACCTTCACGCCCGGTCAGGCCCACCTCATGAGCGGAATAACACCCTATTGTTAAGTCGTGTTTTTTTTGAAATCGAGTGGCCACAGGCTGAGACATAAATGAGGACGAAGGGAATCATAAAGGATAACCCCGCCGTTATGAAAGTGACCTCGAGGGTTGCGGTTCAAAAATCTCGCGCCAAAACATGCAAATAGGCCAGCCACCGGTGCCATTCGCAACATCGGTGGGCAATGGGGGGAACCTGGTTTTGGCGACACGGTCTGCTTAGCGCAAACCGAACAAAACTTCTTCCAGCCCCGCCGGATCGAGAATTTCCACGTAACCCGACCCCACCTTAACCAGCTCTTCTTCGCGCAAAGCGTGCAGAACACGGGTTACCGTCTCGCGGCTGGTTCCAGAAAGCTGGGCCAGCTCCTGGTGGGTTAGTTTCATCCTGAGCCCATCGCCGTAGCGCTGCTTGCGGAGCTTGGTCAGGGCGTAGGCCACCCGGCCCCGGGCTTCCTCAAAAGAGAGCACCTCGAGCTCGAGGTCGGCCTCACGCAAGCGGCGGGCCAGAATAGTGGCCAGGTTGTGCAAGATTTCCGGCCATTTGCGCACCAGGCTCCAGTAAGCGTCCTGATACAGAACCAAGAGAACGGAGTCTACCGTGGTCTCGGCTGAGGCGCTGCGGGGCTGATCGTCCAGCAGGCTCATCTCGCCGAATACCTCCCCAGGGCCCAGGTAAGCGAACATCCGCTCCCGGCCATCCAGGTAGGTACGGTAAATGCGAACCTGGCCGCTTTGCACAATATAGAGTGCAGCCCCCATATCTCCTGCTTCGAATATCAATTTGCCCGCAGGATAGTTGCGGGTAACAAATGCCTCCCGGGCCACCTCGAGGGCCTGCGGAGGCACCCCTTGGAATAGCGGGGTCTTGGCAAGTACCTGTGTGTCAGCCAACATCAAGTACACTCTACAAGGGTGCGTAACGCTTTGCCAATAGTAGATAACACACCAGTTCTGGAAGTCACAAATCTGGGCTTTGCCTACGACGAAGTGAGGCTATTCCAAGACCTCAGCTTCTCGCTCTGCGCGGGTGAGGCTCGGGTCATTCTGGGCCCCTCGGGTAGTGGCAAAACCACCCTTTTACACCTGCTGGCAGGGCTGCTCAACCTCCAGCAAGGCGACATCCGGTGGCAAGGACAAAGCATTCGGGGGCAGGGCGAGGAAACCCTGGCCCAGCGGCGGTTGCGCTTCACTGGCCTGGTTTTTCAACATCACTATTTACAAGCAGAGCTTACTGCCCTTGAGAACATCCTGGTTCCGGGGTATCTGGCAGGTGAAATAGATACCGCCTGGGGTCAGGAGCTGCTGCATCGCATCGGGCTGCAAGGCCGCGCCAACCTGTTCCCCAAAGCCCTTTCCGGCGGTGAGCGGCAGCGGATCGCGGTAGCTCGAGCCCTCTACAACCGGCCCAAGCTACTGTTGGCCGACGAGCCTACCGGCAGCCTGGATCGGCGCAATGCTGAGCGGGTTTGGGAACTTCTGCTAAGTTTGGCTAAAGACCTGGGCACTGCGGTAATCATCGCAACCCACGACGAGCATCTAGCGCGAGGCCTTCCCGAGATACGCTTGGCCTAGAGCATTCCCCAGAAAACCCAGAGGTTCCCATACCAGATTCGGTTAGTTGGTAAGGCACATTGTCGAGGCTGTTCGGCCAAAATTATCTATATAGCGGGACAGCAGCGCACCCTGGAAAGAAGGCGCTTCCTTCGCCAAGGGCGTGGGGGTGTGCTCTGCTCCGACAAGCTCAGCAGCCGTAGGGTTCAAAAAGACACTCTCTTGGGGCTTTGGGTCTGATGATAGTTTTTTTGAATCCAGCATCAGTCGGCCTGAAGTGCAGAGAGGGCCAGGAAGTTGAGCAGGTGCTGGGTGATCTTGTGACTGTATGCAATCTGACGGGCCAGGCCAGGGCCAGCCAGGTAGCTACCAGTAAGGAAAAGACCCGGTGCATGCACCAGGGCTTGCTCGAGGGCCTCGAGCCGACGGGTGTGGCCCGGCGTGAACTGTGGCCTGGAATAGGGCTGGCGAAAAACCCAGGCAGCCAACGGGCGAACCTGGGTTTGCAGGTATCTGGAAAGATCCTGCTGGGCTAGGCGGGAAAGCTCGGCATCGGCAGTGTGAGCCACATCTCCGATAAACTGAACAAGCGCCAGGGTCAGCTCCGGCTCAAGCTGGGACAGCCGGAGGGACGAACCGACATAGCTTTCTGTCTTAGCCCAGTAATACTCTACCGGCCCGGCCTCAGGCCCGGTGTGGCGGAAAAGCAGGAAAGCCTTCGCACTGTGGCGGTAGGGGAACTGGTTGAGCAAAGCGGTCATCTGCGGAGCCGAGGGCCTAAATACCCTGGCCGCGCGTGGCGCTGGAAGCGCGAGCACCACTGCTTCTGCCTCGAGCCTACCCCCAGGTGTGTGCACCTGCCACCGCCCCTTATCGCGGGTTATAGCCAGGGCCTCCTGCCCGGTAAAAATCCGCGCCTTGGACAATAGGTGGGTACCCAGAGCCTGAACCAGGCTACCCATGCCGCCAGCCAGGGACCAGCGGCCCTCTGTCTTGAGCCGACGGCTGGCGACCATAAGGCCCCCCTGACGCTCGAGCTCGAGCAGGGCAGCGAAAGCTTCTGGGGTTGCGGCCTCCTCCGCCGGGCCGCCCAGTATCGCACTTAGAAAAGGCTCCAGCACCTCCCAAATTTCCAGACCCAGTCTCCGGCGAACAAAGGCGTCCAGCGACTCGTCCTTGACCGTGGCTGCGGGTACAAAGCGCTCCGCGGCCAGCCGCCACTTGACCCCAGGGCCAAAGGGCAGAGTCGCCAACTGATGCAGGCCATATCCCGTCGCTGGGTTGAAGCCAGAAGGCAAGACCCAGTCCTGCCCTCGTAGCCGCACTACCCGCTGGAGCTTAGGAAAGGGTTGTGGCTCCAAGCCCACCTGAGAACAAAGCTCAAGCAGGGTGCTGGGCTGCGCATCAAAATACTCATCGCCCAGATCAAAAAATCGTCCCTCTAGCGTTACTGTTCGATGGCACCCCCCCAGGTTGTGGGCGGCCTCGACCACATAAACCTCCAGACCGGCTTCGGAGGCCCAATAGGCCGCGGCTAACCCCGAAAGCCCTCCGCCGACGATGATCACTTTGCTCATCTAATGGCCTCGCACCCGGTCAAACAGCTAGCAGGCTTATGGGTATTTGCGCTGGATACTATGCGGTTCTTACACACCTGCCGATTTTATCCTGCGCTGGGCCACTTTGGGAGGAAGGCCAATCGGTCGGGGCATGGCCAGGCTGCACCATGAAGACCATGACTGCTCTGCCTGGAGAAGCGACCGCCCACGCTCGAGCGAGTGGAGGTGGTGTGTTTTTGCAGTCGTAATCGTGTTAGCATAGCTTCACAAGCAGTTTTGCGGCCGCTGTTGGGCGTAAGCTGCCCTAGGGGTGAATCAATGAATCTGAAGCTCGCAATTTTCCTGATTACGGCTCTATGGTCACTGGTGATGGCCCAGTCTGACCCAGTGGTCGCAACTGTCGCCAGCACCACCATTACCAAAAGCCAGTTCGATCTGCAATTTGGCCTATTTGTGCGCGATGCTGAGCGGCAACGCGGTCAGGCTTACAGCGAAGAAGCCTTAGCCGTACTCAAACCACGGTTCCTAGAACGTATGGCTCACGACCAGGCCATTGTTCTTGGAGCAGAAGCGGCGGGCTTTGCCGCCTCCAAAGAGGCGGTAGAAGCAGCCATCGAAGAGATAAAAGCCGATTTTGAAAGCGAAGAAGAGCTTGTCCGAGCCCTCAAGGAAGCTGGCATACCTAGCCTCGAGGCTTATCGTGGGTTGGTGTATGAGGCGCTGACCTACAATGCCTACCTCGAGCATCTCCTCCAACAACTACAAATCAGTGAGCCAGCCCTACGGATGCTTTATCTGGTCTCCAAACAGCAGTTTGCAGTACCCACGCGGTACTGCTCCGCCCATATTCTGGTAGGCACGGCCCAGGAAGCCAGTCAGGTAATCGTCCGGCTGGGCAAGGGCGAAAAGTTCGCCGATCTGGCCAAAGAGCTTTCACAGGATCCCGGTAGCAAAGACGAAGGTGGCGATCTCGGCTGTGAACCCAGAGGCACCTATGTGGCCCCCTTCGAGCAAGCCTTAATGACGCTAAAACCTGGCGAAAGCTCTAAAACACCCGTCAAAACCGAGTTTGGATATCATGTCATTTTGCTCAATCGCATCGAAGCTGCCGGTTTTCAAACCTTTGACCAAGTTAAGGGTGAGCTCGACCAGGCAGTCAGGCGGGCTGCCTTACAAAAGGTGCTGGACAGTATCGTAAGTCGCACCCCTATACAACTCTTCCCCGAGAATTTATAGGGGAATCTACAGGAAATTTCCGGTGGGTTTAGTACCGGTTCCGCTCACAAAGCGTAGAAGTGCATTCCGGCAGTGTGGTTTAGGCTTTCAAAAGCGAGCTATGCTGCCGGAGTACGCATAGCTCCCAGCTTTTACTTGGTGGCTGGGTTCGGCAAGGGGTGTGTCCAATCGCGGTTCCAGCAGATACCCAGTGCAACATTTTGGGTATGGTAGCTCAGATGCCGCGATGTGTGCCCTTAGGCCACAGGTGGCGTAGCTTTTCTCGCAACACCAGGCGCACAAAGTGGAGCAACCTTGGGAATCGGCCCCAGCGCCGACGGTCAAGCGCAATGCGTACCAGCCACTCAATCTTGAGCTTTTGCGCCCAGACCGGCACGCGCTTGACCTCTCCGGCCAAAACATCAATCATACCGCCCACGCCAATAGCGACCTTGGCACCCAATCGGGCCTTGTTGCGGTGAATAAAAGTGTCCTGCCGCTCACCCATGCCCACCACCAGGAGATCGGGCTGGGCCTGTCTGATGGCCTCTACCACTTCTTCCTCGTTGGTGAAGTAGCCATCCTGCACCCCACACACCTGAATGCCCCAGCGGGCCTGGGCGTTCTGGGCGGCGCGCAGAGCTACGCCGGGCGCTGCACCAAGAAAATAAACCCTTAAGCCGGAACCAAAGCGGCCAAAAGCAGCGGGCAGGATTTCCGAGCCAGGCACCCGGTCACGAAGGCGGTGTCCAGTTAGAAGCTGCACCGCCCAAACGATACCGACCCCATCCGCTGTGATCAGTTCGCACTCCCGAAGGGCTTGCCTGAGGGCCGGCTCGGTCTGGGCCCGCACTACAGCCTCGGGGTTGGTGGTGACAATCTGGGCGCACAGGGAACCAGGGTGGGCTACCTGGCTTTCGATCCAGTTCAGGGTTTGCTCGAGGTCGACGAGATCAACCGGTGTCCCCAAAATCTCGACCCGCTGCATCGCCTACCTCGCCTGGAAACAAAATCCGAACCGATCTTTGGTCAGGCCGTACTGCCTGGCCTCGAGCCGCTTAACCTGCTTTAGTTTAGGCGTTAGCTCATCCACGCTAACCAGGCTGGACAAGGCCAGTTCCTCACTACGTCCTGCGCGGTAAAGCTGCTCGCCCATATCGGACTGCACCAGCGACTCTTGCGGGTCTGGGAAAGACTTGAGCAGCGCCATGGCCATTCGGCCACCGCCCTGCAGGTCGCCCACCCCACCCAACGATTGATGTAAACGTTTGGCAATAAAACCCGCCGCCACGGTATTGGCCAGGCTGGGCTCGAGCCTGGCCTGCGTCGCCGCAACTACCGTGCCGATGTTTTGCTCGGTCGCGTAGGCCACAACGGCTCTGGCATTACGGAGGTAGGCCAGCGTGCTTTCGAGCGGAACCTGCTCCAGGGTCTCGGCCAGCGGCGGGGCCAGCAGCACACAGGTTTTTCCTTTCACGCCAAGCCCTGGGAGGATTTGCAACGAGACTCCAGCATGAAAACCCTCCGGTGGAAAACCCTCCTGTTCGCCCAGAAGCAAGCCACCCCCTTCAGCCAGAATTTGCGCTGCCCGCACGCTCTTGGCAACCCATACTTCCCGGGCTCCAGAAGATAGCAAAGCACCCACAACGCTGCCATAAAAAACATCCACGACCAATACCGGCTGTGGATACGGGGGTTTAGGGATCACATCAACCCGAAGCGTCACAACAAATAACCCTCCCCTACCTGCGGCATTATAACGAAGCCTGGTTTCGCGCCATGCACGCACCTTAGCTGCGCAGCAGCAAAATCGGGCCTTCTCCTACTGGGGGCAGGTCGGCTAGGCTTTCCAGGCCGAACATTTCCAGGAAGCGGTCGGTGGTTCCATATAGCTTGGGCCGTCCCACAGCTTCCTTCTCTCCTACTACCCGCACCAGTTGGCGCTCGATCAGTCCCTCGAGCACCCCTTCCACGCTCTTGCCACGCAAAGCTTCCAGCTCTGCTCTGGTAAGGGGCTGTTGATAGGCAATTAGGGCCAGTACCTCCAGGGCCGCCTTGGAAATGCGTGGGGGGGTGGGGCGCAACACCTGCTCGACCGCCGTCAGGTGCAGGGGATGCACCACCAACCGCCAGCCGCCCGCCACCCGCTCGAGTTGCACCCCCGATTTGCCGTCGCTCAGGTCGTGCTCGAGGGCCACGATGGCCCGCAGTAGCGCGTCTTCCGTGCCCAGTGGACTGAGGTCGCCCAGGGCAAGCGGCCTGCCAGCAGCAAACAAAACGGCCAGAATCTGGGCTTTAAGGGTCTGGGTGTCCATAAATAGGGGGATGTGCTGTTTTCACCAGCGCACTTCGTTCCCGAGGCTATACTAGAGTGAGTATGCCAACCTATCAATATAAGGCCAGGGATAGACAGGGGCGGTTGGTGACTGCCGTCATCGAAGCTGAGGATATGCGCACGGCGGCCCGCAACTTGCGCGAAAAGGGGCTGTTTATCGCCGAAATAAAGGAGCCGGGGAAAGGCTTGCAGGCCGAAATTAAGCTTCCAGGCCTCGAGCCTCAGCCGGGCCTCAAGGACTTGGCCATCTTCAGCCGCCAGCTTGCCACCATGCTGAACGCGGGCTTGCCGATTGTGCAAGCCCTGGCTATTCTAGAGCGGCAAACCGAAAAGAAGAAGTTTCAAAGCATCCTCAAAGAAATTCGTACCGAGGTGGAAGGGGGGGCCAACTTCAGCGAAGCCCTGAGCAAGCATAAGCTCTTTAGTCGCCTCTACATCAACCTGGTGCGGGCCGGGGAGACTTCGGGTACGCTGGATGCCATTCTGGATCGGCTGGCCGGCTTCCTGGAGAACGAGCTGGCTCTGATTGGCAAAATTCGCTCGGCCCTGACCTACCCGGCCATCGTATTCGTGTTTGCTATTGGGGTAACCTACTTCCTCTTAACCGGAATTGTGCCCCAGTTCGCCCAGATTCTAACCGGGCTGGGCTCGGAGCTTCCGCTGCTGACCCGCGCTCTAATGAGCATCTCCGACTTTTTGCGTCAAAGCTCCATTTTTATTGTGCTAATCGCAGTAGCCTTGTATTTTGCTTACCGAGCCTACTATCGAACCGATAAAGGCAGACACCAGATAGATCGGATTAAGCTAAAGCTCCCGGTTTTCGGCAACCTGATGAAAAAAAGCGCCCTAGCTCGCTTTTCGCGCACTTTTGGCCTGTTGATCTCGAGCGGCGTCAACATCGTGGAGGCCCTGGACATCACCAAAGGTACGGCAGGCAACGCCATTGTGGAGGACATTCTCGAGCAGACCAAGCTTGCCATTCAGTCGGGCGAGCCAGTCTACACCACCATCCAGGCCCATCCACAGGTCTTCCCGCCCATGGTCAGCTCGATGATTGCCATTGGTGAAGAGACCGGCGCCCTGGATACTATGCTGCAAAAGATTGCGGACTTCTACGAGCGCGAGGTAGACGAAGCCGTTAGCGCCCTCACCGCCGCTATCGAGCCGCTCATGATTATCTTCCTGGGCTTTATTGTAGGTGTGATTGTGGCCGGGATGTTCCTGCCGCTCTTCAAAATCATCGGGACGCTCTCAACGCAATAATCTTCTCTGCGACCTCGGCTGCCACTGGCATGACCGATAAACGATTGCCCCGGCGAAGCAAAATAAGCTCGTCGGGGCTAAAGTGTTTACGTAGCAAATTCAGCGTGAGCGGTTGTCTGAATTTTTCCACGAAACCCACCCGCACCGTCCACCAGCGCGGATTATCGGCAGAGCTGCTGGGGTCGAAATAGGGCGACTGAGGGTCGAACTGGCTGGGGTCGGCAATTTGGGTCTCCAGTACCCGGCATAGCCCCACGATACCGGGCGGCTCGGTGCTGGAGTGATAGAAAAAAGCCAGATCCCCCACCTGCATGGCCCTCAGGAAGTTGCGCGCCTGGTAGTTGCGTACGCCGTCCCAGAGAGTGGTTTTTTGCTTTTTCAGATCGTCAATGCTAAACACATCGGGTTCGGACTTGAGCAGCCAGTAGCTCATACCGGGATAGTCTAACTTTAGCCAGACTTTAGATTTTACTGTTCGGGCCACCAAACTAAACCTCTGTTTAGGCTTTCCTTATGCGAATAGAGGGTACTCGAGCCAAGATTCAATCATGAAAAGATGGCTCCTGGCTTCTATGCTGGCAACGGCGCTGGTAGGCTGCATTCCCATCGGTACCAACCCCTCCGACGCGCTACTCATCTCCGACCTGCGTTACGAGAGCAACTTCCGCGATGCCAGCGGGCGCTCGTACATCTGCGACAACAAACTCACCACTCTTACCTACAGCTTCCGCTACAACGACTTTGCCCGGATTGCCCGCTGGGATTCAAGGTTGGTGGGCGAGGTGACCGGCCAGGCTACCCACACCCTCAGCATGAACCGCGAGAGCGGCGGCTACCTCAATCAGAACAACCGCATTACAGTGAACTGGGTTTTGAGCCAGGGTACCGCCCCCTTGAGCGTGGCGCCGCAGAGCATTGTGGTTACCCCGGTGCCCCAGCCCCGCCAGATTGGGGCCACCCGCCTCGAGCTCACCGTTTTTGCCACCAACGGCAGCTCGGCCCGGCTGGTCTTTCCCGGTATTCCGGTGATTGACAACTGCCCCTGAGGCCGCCCTGATAAGCTATAGGCGTGACCCTCAACCTTGGGAAAAAACCCCTCAAGCCCTCGCCCCGCCCCAGCTACACCCAGCCGGCCCAGTCCGTCCAGGAATTGCAGGCGCGGCTGGGCCGGGAGAAGGTGCTATTAGAGCGGGCCCAGCGGCGTAACTACTCCTACGACGGCATCGCCATGGGCGTAACCCCGGCCCTGGTGGTGCTGCCAACCCGCACCGCCGATGTGGTGGAGGTGGTGCGCTTCGCCAACCAGGTGGGGCTGCCCATCGTGGCCCGGGGGGCGGCCAGCGGGCTCTCGGGGGGGGCGGTTCCGCTTCAGGAGTCCATCGTGCTCTCCTTTACCCGCATGACCGGGCTGCACATCGACCCCCAGACCCGCACCGCCACCGTGCAGCCGGGGGTGGTCACCCAGCAAATCAGCGAGCAGGCCCGGCCGCATGGCCTCTGGTACCCCCCCGACCCGGCCTCCTTTCGCACCAGCACCATCGGGGGCAACCTGGCCGAGAACGCCGGGGGGCCCATGTGCTTCAAGAAGGGCGTGACCGGCGATTATGTGGAGGCGCTCGAGTTCGTAGACTTTGCCGGCCAGGTACACCGCCTGGAGCGCAAGGCCTACGACCTGGCGGGCCTGCTGGTGGGCTCCGAAGGCACGCTGGGCCTGATCACCGAGGCCCGGCTGCGCCTGGAGCCCATCCCCCGTTACACCCGCACCCTGATGGCTATCTTTGGTGAGGTGGGGCAGGCGGCCGAAGCGGTCTCGGAAGCTATTGCGGCGGGTGCGGTGCCAAGCAAGCTCGAGTTCGTGGACAACGGCTGCATCAACGCGGTGGAAGACTACCTGCGGCTGGGCCTGCCCCGCGAGGCCGCGGCCATTTTGCTGGTGGACACCGACGGCGACGATCCCCTCATCGTGGAAGAGGAGCTGCAATGGGTGGCCGAGGCCTGCCAGAGGCACGGGGCTACCGTGCGGGTTGCCCAGGATGCCGCCGAGAGCGAGGCCCTCTGGAAAGCCCGCCGCTCGATCTCGCCGGCGATTGGCGCCATCAAGCCCAAGCGGCTGAACGAGGACATTGCCGTACCGCGCTCGAGCCTGCCCGCGGTGGTGCGGGCCATCGAGGCGCTGGGCCGGCAGTACGGCCTGCAGGTGGTGCAGTTTGGACACATTGGCGATGGCAACCTGCACCCCAACGTGCTCTACGACCCCAGGGTGGACTCCGAGGAGAAGGTCTGGGAACTGCTGCACGAGATTGCCCGGGTGGCCTTGCGGCACGGGGGTGTGCTGTCCGGTGAGCACGGCATCGGCCTTATGAAGCGCGACTTTATGAGCGAGGCGGTAGACCCCGAGACCCTCGAGGCCCTGCGGCGGGTCAAGGCCGCCTTCGATCCGCACAACCGCCTGAACCCCGGCAAAGTGTTGCCCGAGCCCCACTCGCCGGAACACTGAGCGGCGAAGCTGGAGGCATGCGCAGAGGCCTCTGGTTTTCACTTTTGGCTTGCCTGGCCTTTGTGGGGCTGGCCCAGGCGCAAAGCCCCTTTTCGGTGGGAATGGCCTACGCGGCGGAGACCCAGCCGCCCGAACGACCCTCCTGGGATCGGCTGCTCTTTGGCCCGGCTCCGGAGGGCTACCGGGGGCTGGCAATTTCCACCCGCCTTCTGGCCTGGAGCGTACCCTGGACCCTGGTAGGCTCCACCGTCGGGCTCACCAGCGACGACCCCTGGCAGCGCTCGTTCTGGCTCACCAACTCGGTCTGGGCGGCGGTTAACTCCGGCATCGCCCTGGTGGGGCTGCTGGGGCCCGAGCCGGGCAAGGATAGCCTCCGCAACCTGCTGTATATCAACGCCGGTCTCGATCTCCTTTACATCGCCGGTGGTGTGGTGCTGGCCCTGCAGCCCGACCCCCGCAGCCAGGGGGCCGGGTGGGCCATCGCCTTGCAGGGGGCTTGGTTGTTGCTGTTCGATCTGTTCAACGCTTTGGCCCTGGAAAGCCCATAAGCACGGGCTAGGCGTATCCCAGAATTTCTTTGCGTTTCTGGCCCCAGGCCAGGGCGCTGGCGATGCCCTCGTCAATCGAGTGTTCGGCCTTCCAGCCCAGAAGCTCCAGGGCCCGGTCGGCGTTGGCGTAGGCCCCGGCCACATCGCCGGGGCGGGGCGGGGCCTCGCGCTTGGGGATGGGCCGCCCGTAGACCCGCTCGAACGCGGCCACCAGCTCCTTAACGGTGACACCGTGGCCGGTGCCCAGGTTGATGACCACGTAGGGGCTGCCCACTTTTTCGATGACCTGGTCGAACTGCTCCACCGCTTTGACGTGGGCCATAGCCAGATCCCAGACGTGGATGTAGTCGCGGATGCCCGAGCCGTCGCGGGTGGGCCAGCTTACGCCGGTAATGGTGAACTCGGGTAGCTTGCCCAGGGCCACATCTACCATCTTGCCCAGCACGTGGCTGGGCTCGCGCACGTGGATGCCCGAGCGCAGCTTGGGGTCGGCCCCAATGGGGTTGAAGTAGCGCAGGGCAATGCCGCGCAGACGGGTGGCTTTGGACAGGTCTTCCAGCACCATCTCCATCATGTACTTGGTGCGGGCGTAGGGGGAGCTGGGCTTGAGCGGCGAGGTCTCGGTGACCTTGAACCCCGGCACCGCGTCGTAGATGGAGGCCGAGGAGCTGAACACCACTCGAGGGTAGCCGAGTTCTTCCAGGTTTTTGAAGAGCTCGAGGCTCTTGCAGACATTTTCGCGGTAGTAGAGGTAGGGCTGCTCCACCGACTCCGGCACCACAATCCGCGCGGCGCAGTGGATGGTGCTGTGCATATCGGAGTGTTCGTGGAAAATGCGCTCCAGCAGGGCCCGGTCGGCGATGTCGCCCTCGTAGAAAATTTTGCCCTCGGTAAAGACCCTGGGCCCGGTTACCAGCGAGTCCAGGAGCACCGGGGTATGGCCGGTGTCGAGGAGTGCGTTGGCGATGGTGCTGCCGATATACCCTGCTCCGCCTGTAATCAGAACCTTCATGCCGCCGATTCTACCCGTAAAAGCTTTACACCGGATTCAAAAAGATAGTCGTCCAATCAATGCCAGAGGCTATCTTTTTGAATCCTAGATAACTCCCTCTGGTCGGGTTCGTTCGGCGGCGAACGAACCGAGTCTGGTATTAGTATCTGGAGCATGGGCGCGCTAGATGGTCTCAAGGTACTCGACCTTTCCCGGATTCTGGCCGGCCCCTTCTGCACCCAGATGCTGGCCGACCTGGGGGCGGAGGTCTGGAAGATTGAACCCCCCAAGGGCGACGACACCCGTAGCTGGGGGCCGCCTTTCCTGTCAAAACGAAAACGGCAGCCACCCCCTTCCCCCCTGGCGGGGGATGAGGGAAACCTGGCCGAGCCCGGTGAGTACCCTGGCTGGGAACTGGGGCCGGAGGGGGAGAGCGCATATTACCTCTCCTGCAACCGGGGCAAAAAGAGCGTGGTGGTCAACCTCAAAGACCCCAGGGGCCAGCAGATGGTGCAGGAGCTGGCCCGGCAGGCCGATGTGCTGGTGGAGAACTACAAAACCGGCGACCTGGCCCGCTACGGTCTGGACTATGCCACCCTGTTCAGGCTGAACCCACGGCTCATCTACCTGTCCATCACCGGCTACGGCCAGACCGGCCCCCGCGCCCAGGAACCCGGTTACGACGTGGCGGTGCAGGGCCTGTGCGGCATTATGTCGGTCACGGGGGCGCCGGAGGGCCCGCCCATGCGCGTACCGGTGGCCTGGATAGACCTGATGACCGGCCTGCATGGGGCCGTGGCGGTGCTGGCCGCTTTGCAGGAGCGGGCGAAGAGCGGGCTGGGGCAGCACATTGACCTGGCCCTGTTTGACGTGGGGCTTTCGGCCATGGTCAACCTGGCCCAGAGCTACCTGCTAACCGGCCAACTGCCCGAACGGCTGGGCAACGCCCATCCCCAGATTGTCCCCTATGGGGCTTTTGAAGCGGCGGACGGCTGGTTCATGCTGACCATTGGCAACGACGAGCAGTACCGGCGGGTTTGTGAGGCCACCGGGCACCCGGAGCTGTGGGACGACCCGCGCTTTCAGACCAACGCGGGCCGGGTCACCCACCGCGCCGAGCTTTTGCCGAGGCTCGAGGCCATCCTACGGGCCCGTCCGCGTAAGGAGTGGCTCGAGCGCTTCACCCAGGCCGGGGTTCCGGTCACGCCGGTGAACAATCTGGCCGAGGCCCTGGCCGAGCCCCAGGCTCAGGCCCGGGGTATGCGCCAGCAGGTGCAGCACCCCTGGCTGGGGACGGTTCCGCTGCTGGGCTCCCCGCTGGCCCACTTCTCGCGCACCCCAGCCCAGATTCGTTCACACCCCCCGCTGCTGGGGGAGCACACCCAGGAAGTGCTGCACGCAGCCCTGGGCCTTTCTTTGGAGGAGATAAGCGCGCTGGAAGCCGCCGGGGTGGTCAAGACCCACCGGGGGCGTTCGACAGGCCCAACCAACACCGCAGCGATTCCATATACTGAGGAGTAACTATGCACAGGCGGCTTTTGTGGCTTATGGGTTTGCTGGTGTTGGCTTCCTGCGTGCCGGTTAATCAGGTACAGCAGGTGCAGGGGCTCGTGGGGCCGGTGCGCATTACCTTCGACCGCTGGGGGGTTCCGCACATCCGGGCTCAGGCCAGCGATATGGACGTGTTTTTTGCACAGGGCTACATGCACGCGCGCGACCGGCTTTTTCAGATGGAGCTGGGCCGCCGGGCCGCGCAGGGGCGGCTAGCCGAAATTCTGGGCAGCGGGGCCATCGAGCAGGATCGCTTCTTCCGCACCTGGGGCTTCTACCGGGCCGCTCAGGCCGCCCTTCCCAACCACACCGAGTTCACCCGCCGGGCCCTCGAGGCCTACGCCGCCGGGGTCAATCAGTTCATCCGCGAGGGCCACCTGCCCCTTCCCTTTGCTCTGCTGGGCTTCACCCCCGAGCCCTGGACCCCCGCCGACACCCTGGCCTGGGGCAAGCTGCAGTCCTACGACCTGGGGCAGGTCTGGCAGGACGAGATAGACAACACCTTCATCCTGAGCAAAGTGGGCCTCGAGGGCTTCAACGACCTGCGCGGGGCCTATCCGCAGGGCTGGCCCACCATCCTCCAGCCCGAAGACCTCCGCAGCCTGGACGAGCGCGCCCAGAGCCGCCGGGTATACCAGCCAGCCGCACTCTCCCCTGACCTCCTGGAGCGGCTCGAGCGGGTGGCCGCGTTTTCCAGGCAGCTCAGCATCGCCCCCCAAGACCCCGACCAGGGCTCCAACAACTGGGTGCTGAGCGGCGCGCGCACCACCACCGGCAAGCCGATGCTGGCCAACGACCCCCACCTGCGGCTGCAAAACCCCGCGCTGTGGTACATCGCCGACCTGCGCGGCCCCACCTACCACGCCATTGGCGCCACCATTCCGGGCGTGCCGGGGGTGTTTCTGGGGCGCAACGACCGGGTGGCCTGGGGGGCCACCAACGTGCGGCCCGACGTGATGGATCTGTTTGTGCTGGATTTGGAAGGAGAGTCGTACCGCACCCCGCTGGGCCTGGTTCCGCTACGGGTTCGGCAGGAGACCATCCGGGTGCGGGGGGCCGACCCGGTGACCATCACCGTGCGGGAAAGCGAGTACGGCCCGGTGATCTCCGACCTGGGCCCGGCCTTCCTGCGGCCCGGCCTCACGGCGGGCGCCGCCATCGCCACGGAAAAGCAGGCGGTTTCGGTGCGCTGGACGGGCCTCGACCCGCAGGACACCACCCTGGACGCCTACCTGGGCATGAACCGCGCCCAAAACGCCGAGGAGTTCCGCCAGGCCCTGAGGCGCTACGTGGCCCCCATGCAGAACTTTGTGTACGCCGATGTGGAGGGTACCATCGGCTATTTCGCACCGGGCTGGGTTCCCATACGCGACTGGGACGGGCGCTTCCCGGCCAGCGCCAGCAAGGGGCAGCAGTGGAAGGGCTACCTGCCTTTTGAGCGGCTACCCCAGGTGGTCAATCCCAGGGAGGGGTTTGTCTCGAGCGCCAACAACCGGGTGCTGCCGCACGGGGGGCCGGACATCTCCAGCTACACCACCGAGGTGTTCCGGGCCCAGCGCATCCGCGAGCTGATTCTGGCCACGCCCAGGGCCAGCCTCGAGGACATGGCCCGCTGGCAGGGCGATACCTACTCCATCATTGCCCGCGAGCTGCTGCCGGGCTTGCTGGCCCTACAGCCCCAGAGCGAGGCGGCCCGACACCTGCAAAACGCCGTGCGCAACTGGGACTTGCGGGCCGAGCTGGACTCGGTGGGGGCCACGGCCTTCGCCTTCTACTACCGCGAGATCTCCCGGATGCTGGAGGATGAGCTGGGCCTGCGCTACCCACCGGTGCCCTATACCTTCATCAAAACCCTGCGCGAGGATGGCCGCTGGTGCCAGAATGCCGGCGCGGGCATTCGGAACTGCGCCCAGTTTATGGTCCAGGCCCTGGAGAAAGCCGGCGCCGAGCTCGAGCGCCGCCTGGGCCCCGACCCCTCCGGCTGGCAGTGGGGCCGGCTGCACCAGGCCAGCCTTCCCTCCCCCCTGGCCTCCACGCCGCTTATTGGCGGCCTGTTCAGCCGCACCATCCCCACCCCCGGCTCGATGCACACCGTGAACGTAGCCAACTACAACCAGGACACCTTCCAGCACACCTCGGGGGCCAGCCTGCGCACCCTCTTCGACCTTTCCGACCCCGACAACAGCCGCATCATCTACCCCATGGGCCAGTCTGCCGACGTGTTTAGCCCCCACTTCGACGACCTGCTCTGGCTCTGGCGCGACAAGCAGTACATCCCCCTCAGCACCCGCCCGGCCGACTGGGGGCTTACCTGGACGCTCGAGCTGAGACCGTAGGGCCCCTCCCGTACAATCGGGGTGTGCAGTCCCTCCCGCACCCCTACATCCCCATCCAGGCCTCCGAAGGCTCGGTTCTGCGGGCCAGGGCCATGCAAAGCTACCTGCTGGACTTACGCAAAGGCCTGGCGCGCTACGCCCCGATACCACCCGTACACCTGATGGTGCTGGACGAGGCCGACTGGGCCGCCCGGGTCAAACACCCCTACGGCTTCCCCTTCCAGCGCACCAGCCTGCGTGAAGGGCTGTACCTGTTTTTACCGGCCCGCTACCCCGAGCGCCTGATCTGGCGGCTGCGCGAAGCCCTGGTTCCGGCCATCCAGCGGGCCGGCAGACCGCCGGGCCAGCCGGGTGATTTCCTCGACCTCAACCTGGGCCACGAGTATGCCCACGCCGTGGCCGTGGCCTGGAAGCTGCGCACCCGGGTTCGCTGGGTGGACGAGTTTCTGGCTAACTATCTCTATCTTCTTGCGCTTCACCTGGCCTTGCCGGAACTCTACCCCAAAGCCAAGCAGTGGGGCTTGCTACTGGCCCAGCTCACACCCAGTGAGCCCAGCCTGGGCAGCTACGAGACCAAACCCAAGCGGCTTTCCGACCAGCTCTGGTTCCAGGGGCAGTTCACCACCGAGGCCGCGCGGCTGGTGGAGGAAAGGGGCGATGCCTTGCTGCAGGGTCTGCTGCAAGCCGCACCCCTCAGAAAATCGACGGTGCACAAACTGCTGGTGGGCCTCGAGCCCCACCTACGCGACTGGTTTGCCAGCTTTGCTCCTCAAAAGAGGCCTGGCTCTGAGGAAATAACCAAGGCGCTGGGGTGGGAGGGGGTGGGCGACCCCTCCTGAGCATGAGTCCGGCTGGGTTTCGCCGGTTTATCTGGATGGGGCCACGTCGCCGGGTTTACCGTCCGATACCAGCTTGCGCACCCAGTCCACAAAGCGCACATCCCCCACCCGGGTGCTGTAGAACTCGGGCCGCCCGATAATGCAGTGCTGGTTGCCCGGGGCCAGGTAGCTGTAGAAGTTGGGGGCTGCTTGTTTGATGGAAGCCAGGTTCGCCAGGGCGCCCTGCACCCATTGCTGGGCAATTTCGGGGGTGGGGCGTGGCTGGCCCACAATCAGGCTGTAGAAGAAGATCTGCACCTCGTCGGTCAGGGTGCTGTACTGAGCAAAGCTACGGCTGGGGTAGGCTCTGGCGAAAATCTGGTACAGGTCGTTGGAACCCAGTTGGGCGGGCTCGAGGCCCCCAATCCAGCCTGGAAGCGCACCCTGGATACCCCAGGCCCTCGAGGCCACCGGGAAGAACGAGGCCGGGGCCACCCCCAGGGCGGCATCCCCCAGCTGCGTCACCTGTGCGTTGGGGTAACGGCGCATGAAGTAGGGGGCCCACATAATCGAGCCATAGCCGCCCGCGCTGCAACCGGTAACAAGTATGTTCTGTGGATTGGGGATGTTGTTGAAGACCCAGAGCACCGCCTGGCGCGCGTTGACAGCCCCTTTATGCTGAATGGTCAGATCGCCGTAACGGGCTGTGTTGTTGCCCCAGTGCAGATCGGCGGTGCAGTAGGGCACGAACACGTGCGTCCAGTCGCGGAAAGGGTTTTCGGGGTTACTGCGGTTGAAAATACCCTGACCGGCCTGCAAGTCCTGAAGTTGCAGGCGGGTGGTGTAGAGGCGGGACTGGGGGTTGCAGCTAGCAGCATCCCAGCAGGCCCCACCCCCCTGAAAATTGACGACTACCTTGTCGGCGGCCCCCGGGGAGACATAAAAACGCCAGGGGGAGCCATCCGAGCAAACCGCTGCACCCCCCGGGCGAATTTCCTGCCAGCCTGCCGGAGCCTGGGCCAGAGCAAACCCCAAAACCACAACCAACGCCGTCAACCAACGTTGCATACAGACTTGACCGCTATGCCGCATAGAGCCCCAGGAAGCGCAGGGCGGAGAGGGGGTTGAAGGAGAAGATTTCTAGGGCTGCCTTCTTCTCCCTCACCCCCTCTCGGTGAAGCATGGAGACCAGGAAG
>Ga0209381_1000469_pt1 | contig 97257 bp, 92 predicted proteins | sample DewCreD2012metaG_FD_184111 | JGI IMG/M metagenome (GOLD analysis project Ga0209381, IMG submission 184111) | Hot spring sediment bacterial and archeal communities from British Columbia, Canada, to study Microbial Dark Matter (Phase II) - Dewar... ... | reverse complement strand
CGTTTCGGTGGGCGATTCGGTTTTTGGGATTGCCAAGAATTTCAATCTCAAGCCTGAAACGGTCTTGTGGGCGAATTATGATCTGCTGCAAGACAGCCCCGATATGCTCAGCCCGGGGATGGAACTTAAAATCCCTCCCATCAATGGGGTGTACTACCAATGGCAGGAAGGCGATACCCTGGAGAAAGTGGCGGATCAATTCAAGGCAAAGGTAGAGGACATCATCAATTATTCTGGCAACAAGCTGGACTTGACCAACCCGGTGATCGAGCCTGGACAATGGGTGATGATACCTGATGGACAGCGCGAATTTCGTTCCTGGATCGTCCCCCAGATCGCGCGCGGCAAAGCAGGCGTCTCGCCGACGGTTTACGGCGCAGGCGCATGTTCGGGCAGTTACGAGGGCGCGTATGGCACCGGCAGCTTCATTTGGCCTACTGCCAACCATGTCTTATCAGGGAATGACTACTGGTCGGGTCACCTGGGCATTGACCTGGCTGCCGGGATGGGCGACCCGGTTTACGCCTCCGATTCGGGCGTGGTCGTCTTTGCTGGTTGGGCGACAGGGGGGTATGGGAATATGGTGATGATCGATCACGGCAATGGTTACCAAACCGTTTACGCTCACTTGAGTTCGGTCGGTGTGCGCTGTGGTCAAAGCGTTTATCAGGGCGGTTACATTGGAGCAACCGGGAGCACAGGAAATTCTACAGGGTCGCATTTGCACTTCGAAATCCGCATTTGGGGACAATTTATCAATCCCTGGTATGTGCTTCCATAAGATTGTAGGCGATAAGGAGATGAACCATGGCTAAGGAAAAAGACCTTCCCGAACCGCAAACCAACGTGATTGCGGAAACAGAGAATTTCCTGGTTTGGACCGCCGAAGAACCGGATGGTGAGACGACTTACCACCTGGAATTGAATAACGTGACCATTCACTTCTTCCTCGAAGAATGGAAGGAATTCCTCGATCTGGTCAAGGCGCTGAAAGAGTAAGCTGAACCGCCTGTTTCAGCGGGTCACTTTAGCGACATAATCGATGACGCCCTGGCAGGGTTCTGTCAGGTAAGTGGAAACGCTTTCCCAGGTGATGGGCGCCTGAAGCGCCGATGCCTGATAAACGGCATACGAAAGGCAACCTGGTCCAATGTGGTAATTGGCAATGGTGAAGAGCCACAGGTTGACGTAATCGGAGACGTCTGCCGGCGCCCGGCTGGTGGCGTTATAAATGATACGGCTGACCTGGGAGCAGTTTGCCAGCAGGGTTTGGGCGAACAGGTCGATGCTGCGGTCGATCCTGCTCAGGTCAATGCCCGCCTCGCAGGTGGGGCAATCGACGCTCGCTTTGAGCGCCAGTGCGCCGCGCAGCAGCGCCTGATTTTCTTCATCCAGGTAAACGTAGCCGCGTTCGCAATTGCTCTTGTCCAGCACAAGCGGGCAGAACTGGTAAAAGAAGGATGGATTCCAAAGTAAGAGGGTTTCAGCGCCGTTATCGGTGAGCTGACCCAGCCCAAACTCATTGGGGTCTTTGAACGCGCCAGGCCAAAACTGGCTTTCCTGCGCCATCATATTCTTCATCAACTGAGCTGGAATCCCGCTTTCCTGGGAAGCCTGGATGATATGGTGATCGAACTGGTTCTGCCATTCCTGTACCAGGGGCAACGCCTTTTCTAAACCACAGGCATCGGCGTATCCGTTGGACAGCAGCCCACCGCTGGGGCAGTCTTTTGCCTCTACCAGTCCCTGAGCAATCAGCCTGCCTGCCAGGTAGTAGTATTCTTCATCAGAAGCCAACAGCTCTGGAAGCGCAGGCGTTTTCAACCAGCCTGGGGCGTCTTGGATGGGCGGAAAGACATCCCAAATTTGGGCGCAGCCTTCGAGTGGTTTGCCCTTCCATTGTGAACTGAGCACATCCACGTACCACCCGCCGTCCGTCACGAAAGAAACGCCGCTGTCGAGAACGCGCACCATAGCGGTGAAGCGCTCGCTCGAATCGCCAAAACTTGAGTCGACCCAAAACTCAACAGCCGCCCCGCTGCGGGGAGTGGCTTGCATCGGAATTTTGCACGATGAATTGAGACAGGTATATTCCTGGTCATTCCATAACACGTGAACGGCGGTGATGGATTCGTTGGGCAGCGGTTCTTCCCCCTCGATCAACAGCGATGGCAGGTGGTCACAGCGCTTTTCGACGGCATATTGGGGGCAATCGTCCAGGCTGATCCAGGCTTTGGGCGCAGGCAGCTCGACCTCGATTTCTTTCTTTTTCGGTTCGTAGCCGACCAGGTGGAGGTAAACGCCGGCGCATTGCTTGGTGGAAAATTCGGCGTTCGAAAGCGCAGAGCAGGGGGGCGTGCTTAACCATAGGGCGTAAATGGTGCGCCCGCAATCCCGGAAAATTTCATCGCCTTTGGGCAGCCCCTCGTGGTCGGTGGTGACTGAACAGAGCGTTTGATTGTCAAACCAGCGAATCACCCACCAGCGGTATTCTGTATATTCCACCAGGATTGTCGTACGCCGAACGCCATCAGATGTGGAGGGCTCAGCGGAGCGGGAAGCAGCCGCCAGGGCAGGAGCGCCCGTGCTTTGAACAAACAGGCAGCATAAGAGTACTACAGTGAACAGCCATCTAAACGCGCTGCCCCTGCCAAAAGTCTTTGCCATGAACCCTGCGAAGAAGTTCCCTGCCTGTTGCATCCTGGTGTAAAATAACATGTTCAAGGGTAGTTGTCAATAGACCTGCCCCATGATACACTCTATGATACATCCCAGGTAACTTATGCCCCCTGTCCTGTATTTACTCGATGGTCATGCCCTGGCGTACCGCACGTATTTTGCGCTAACGCGCGGTTCGACCAGTTTTACGACCCGTTCAGGTGAGCCTACTGCCGGTGTGTTTGGCTTTGCGAGCGTTCTCCTGCGCCTGTTGGAGCAGGAGAAGCCCGATTACCTGGCGGTGGCTTTTGACACAGGTAAAACCTTTCGCGATACCCTCTATCCGGAATATAAAGGCACGCGGGCAAAGATGCCCGACGATTTACGCCCGCAAATTGACCGCATTCGCCAGTTGGTGGATGCTTTCAATATCCCTCGCCTGGAAGTCGAGGGCTACGAAGCCGATGATGTCCTGGGGTCGATTGCCGCTCAAACGGCTGCTACGGGCATCCCGGTCAAGATCATCACGGGCGACCGCGATTTACTCCAATTGGTCAATGACCGCATCATCGTATCGCTGCCCGGTAAATCGCTGTCCGATTCAAAGGATTACCGCACTCAGGATGTCCTGGAGTTTTTAGGGGTACTGCCTGAGCAGGTGGTGGATTTCAAAGCGCTTATTGGCGATAAGTCTGACAATATCCCCGGCGTATCCGGCATCGGCGAAAAGACGGCTGCCGCCTTGCTGAACACTTACAAAACACTCGATGAAATCTATGCTCATCTGGATGAACTTTCGCCGACGGTGCGCAAAAAGCTGGAGGAAGGCAAAAAATCGGCTTACCTCAGCCGGGAGCTGGCGCGTATTGTGACCGATGTGCCGGTCAAGCTGGACTTGAACCAGGCTCGGACCGAATTTTTTGACCCTCCGCAGGTCGAAGCCTTATTCCGGGATTTGGAATTCCGTTCATTGCTGCCCCGCCTGGAGAATCTGTATCCTCTGTATGGCAAGTCCACTGCCCGCCAGAGCGCACAGCTCTCTTTTTTCGATGCTCAGAGCTCGCCAGTTGTAGATACGTCTGCTGCGCCAATCCGTGCAACGTTGATCGATTCGCCTGAGAAATTGCAGTCCCTGGCAAACCGCCTGGCTGCTGCCAGCGTGATTTCCTTCGACACCGAGACGACTTCAACCAATCAAATGCGCGCCGAGCTGGTAGGAATTTCCCTGGCGGTCGACGAGCTGGAAGGTTTTTACATCCCGGTGGGTCATCGCCCCGATTTAGGTCCCCAGCTTCCGCTGGAAGTTGTGTTGAGGGCTTTGCAAAAACCGCTGACCGATCCAGCGATTGCTAAAGTGGGACATAATCTCAAATATGATTATGTATTATTGGCTCGTAACGGCTTGCGGGTATCACCGCTTTCTTTTGATACCATGATCGCCGAGTGGTTGTGCAATCCGGCTTCACGCAACCTGGGGCTGAAAAGCCTGGCATGGGAACGATTGAACCTGAAAATGACCGAGATCGAAGAGCTGTTAGGCAAGGGGAAGAACCAGCTCACGATGAGCGATGTGCCCATCTCGGATGCCTGCAGTTATGCCAGTGCGGATGCTGTAGCAGTGATGCGGCTGCTGCCTTTGCTGCGCTCAGAGCTGGCGGCGACGAATGCGACCCGACTGATGGAAGAGATGGAAATGCCCCTGATTCCTGTCCTGGCAGAGATGGAGATGACCGGCATCCTGCTCGATTCAGATTTTCTCTATCAAATGTCAGCCGAGCTGAGCCAGCGAATGACTGAGATCGAGAGGCAGGTATATCAGGCTGTTGGAGCTGAAATCAATCTGAATTCCACTCAGCAGCTTTCTGATGCTTTGTTCAATAAGTTGAAATTAGAACCTCCTGATCGCACCAAAAGGACCAGCAGCGGGCATTTTTCCACATCGGCAGAGGTGCTGGAGTCCTTGAGTGGAAAGCATCCGGTGGTTGATTGGATCCTGGAATACCGGGAATTATCCAAGCTTAAGTCGACTTATGTGGATGCCTTACCGCTGCAAGTCAACCCGGCGACTGGCAGAATCCATACGTCTTATAACCAGACTGGCTCAGTGACGGGCAGGATTGCTTCTTCAGACCCTAACCTGCAGAACATCCCCATTCGAACTGACTTGGGGCGTAAAGTGCGCCAGGCTTTTATTGCGGATGCCGGATGCCAGCTCCTTTCGGTGGATTATTCGCAGGTCGAATTGCGCATCGCTGCCCACATGTCGCAGGATGCCGCGATGCTGGCTGCGTTTCAAGCGGGTCAGGATATTCATGCTGCCACTGCCGCCGCAATTCTGCGCATTCCCATCGAAGCGGTCACCAAAGAGCAGCGCCGGCATGCCAAAGCCATCAACTTCGGGTTGATTTATGGGATGAGCGCTTACGGCTTGACGCGCACTACGGATTTGACTCTGGCTGAAGCAGAAGATTTCGTTGAAGCCTATTTCATGAACTTCCCAGGAGTCAAACGTTACCTTGATCAAATCAGGGTGCAGGCTGCTGAGAAAGGGTACGTCGAGACCCTTTTTGGAAGACGGCGCTATTTCCCTGGCTTGAGAACGCAGCAAAACCAAAATGTCCGGAATCGCGAAGAACGCGAAGCCATCAACGCGCCGATCCAGGGCACTGCGGCAGATATTATGAAGGTCGCCATGCTGCGCGTGGATATGGCGCTGAAAGAAGCCGGTTTCAAAACAAAAATGCTGCTTCAAGTTCACGATGAACTGGTGTTAGAATCCCCCGAGGAGGAAGTTGCTCAGGCTGCCGCTTTAGTCCAGCGGGTGATGGAATCGGCTTATGACTTGAAAGCCCCGCTGCGAACTGAAGCCAGGATCGGAAAGAATTGGGGCATGATGGACATGCAAGAGGAGTCGCAGGGACGTTAGGCGATGGATTTTCTAGCCTCTTGACCAGTATCGGGAGTAAACATGAGCGGAAATGCTGCACGGTTTGATAAAGCGATGAATGACGGTCACAATGCTGCCTGGGAACAGGATTGGCAACGCGCCGCTTCTTTCTATCGCCAGGCTCTTGAGGAGTTCCCTGATAATCCCAAAGCGGTAAACAGCCTGGCGTTGGCTTGTTTTGAGCTCAAGAATTACCAGGAAGCGCTTGTTTATTACCAGCGTGCTTCCGAACTGATGCCCGAAGATCCGATTCCGCTCGAGAGGATATCAGAACTTTTACGGTTAACCGGGAATCCCGGCAAGGCAGTGGAAGCCTCGATGCGCAGCGCCGAGTTGTACATCAAGAACCGGGAAGTCGATAAGGCGATATCCGTCTGGCTGCACGTGCTCAGCATGCAACCCAGGCATCTCATGGCGCGTTCCCGGCTGGCTTTGGTCTATGAGCGCCTGGGAAAGAAATCTGACGCCATCCGCCAGTACCTGGCAATTGCCAGCATTTACCAACGGGCGGGTGACGTGAACCGCGCCAGGCAGGTTTTGGACCATGCTTTGCAGGTGATGCCGGAAAGCGTAGAACTGAAAGGCGCCCTGGCTGCTATCAACAGCGGACGCTTGCTCCCCGAACCGATGCCCCAGGCAACTCAGGAGAGCGCCTCTGCGCCTCCTGCGCCGGTGGTCGCAGCTACTGATGAGCCTGACCCGGTGCTTGCGGCTCGTAAAAAGGCATTGGCGCAATTGGCTGAGCTGGTATTTGAGCAGCTCGCCAGCGCCGAAAGCGAACAGCAAGCCCGTAAAGGGCTGCAATCGATCGTCAAAGGCAGCGGACTTTTCGGCAGCCGCCAGGTTGACCAGGCAAAGATGGTGCTCCACTTGCAGGAAGCGGTCAACTTACAATCGCTATATCCTGATCACCGGCAAGATCAGAAAGCTCTAGAGGAACTCGAACGGGCGGTTGATTCTGGTCTGGAACACCCTGCCGTTTCATTCGACCTGGGCTATTTATACTTTGGGGCTTCGCGCCTGGAAAGCGCGGTGCGCAGCCTCCAGCGCGCGGTGAACCATGTCGATTATGCCTTTGGGGCGCGCCTTTTGCTGGGGCAGGTTCAGCTTCAGTTAGGTCGCTTCAAAGAAGCAGCGACGGAATTACTGGAAGCGCTCAAGATTGCAGACATGGAGACTGCTCCTGCCGATCAAGCCAGCGCCCTGGGCGAGCTGTACGATCCGATCATTGAAGAATATCCCAAATCAACCCCGCCTGATGCGGCGAAGCAGCTCTGCGAAAATATCCTGAGTTTACTGCGCCGGACTGGCTGGCGGGGACAGATTCAACGTATCCGCCAGCAGTTTCAAGGTCAGATGAACGGCGGCGTGCTGACGCCCCTGGCGGATATGCTCACCCAGGCGCGCAGCAGTCAACTGGTCGAGTCGATGGCGCGCATTCAGCAGCTCAGCCTGGCTGGCAAAGGGCGCGCTGCCATGGAAGAAGCGTATTATGCCCTGCAGCATGCGCCCACCTATCTTCCGTTGCATGTCTTGATGGGCGAAATGCTGTTTCAGCAAAACCAGATTGCTGCTGCAGTGGACAAGTTCAAGGTGATTGCCCGCTGTTACTATCAGCGCGGCGATGCAACACGCGCTATCAGCCTGCTGCAGCGGGTGGTTGGCATCTCTGCAATGGACGTGGACGCCCGTAACCAATTGATCGAACTGCTGACCGCCCATGGCAAAATGGAAGAAGTGGTTAATGAATACATGCGCCTGGCTGATGTGTATTACAACCTGGCAGACTTACCCAAAACGCGTGAAGCCTTGCAGATGGCGCTGCGCGCTGCTCAGCAATCCAATCTGAGCCGCGACATCAGGGTCAAGGTTCTCCAGAGGATGGCAGATATCGACCTCCAAAGCCTGGATTGGCGGCAAGCCCTGAAAAGTTATGAACAAATTCGAAATCTGCGCCCAGATGACAGCCAGGTTCGTAAGGCGATGATCGATCTTTACTTCCGCATGGGACAGGTCGAACAGGCGCTGGCGGAAATGAACAGCTTTGTAGCGCCCTTGACTGAAAAGAGGCAGTATGATCAAGCGCTTGCGTTCCTGGCTATGATGGAAGAAGAGCATCCCGGGCAACCAGCCATTTTGCGCCTGGAAGCTGATGTCTTACGATTAGCAGGCAACACCGCAGGAGCGGTGTTAAAATTGGATGAAGCGGGCGATTTGTACCTCCAAAAGGGCAACCCGACAGCAGCCAAGGAAGTCATCATGGCGATTCTGGCGCTCAACCCGCCCAACGCCGCCGATTATCAGGCGCTGCTGTCGCAGCTTACCCGTAAAGGTGCTTAGTTAAAAAAAGCGCCTCGACGGCGCTGCTGGCAGATCATTTAATACCACACCCGGAAGGAGGTGACCGTTTGCTTCTGGAGGGCGCTGCCGTAATTGACGGTTACCTTCACCTCGACGATGCCGATGGGCAAGTCTTTGGTGACCAGACTGACGGACGTAAGACCTTTGGCATCGGTGACATTCAGGACCAGGAGCTTGGACTTGCCGTCCGCCGGCAGCAAAGTCAAGGTCACCTGGGCGCCCTGCAGCGGGTTCTGGTCTTGATCTGAAACCACCACATAGATCGTTTGCGTGCTGTTGCGGGTCACCACAGCCGATTGCACAAACGAGCGCACTTTAAGGCTGGTGACTGGACCTCTCGGTATGGCTGGCGAGGGCGCGCCAGGTTGATACGGCTTCTCAACCAAATCGTAGTAAAGCTTGCCAATGTTGGTCAGTATGACGCGGCGTCCGGCAGGCAGTTCAGGGTGCCACTCGAAACGGGCATACTCAAAGTATTGCACCAGGCGCCCATTGATTTTCAATATCGGCGATACCGGTAAGCCAAACTGCTTGAGATCGCCATTGGCTTCGTAGAATGACAGGAAGGAATAGCAGGTGCGCTGACCGGTTTGCTCAAAAAACCGGCAGGCAGGGCTTGCAGGAACCGCTGCTTCCATGTTCGGGGTAAAGCCTTGCTTTTCATACTCATAGAGCAGCGTACCGAGCGGCGCAACGATAACCCGTTCTTCGGCGGTTGGGTCTGGATTGTATTCGAAGCGCGCCCGGGTGAAATATTGCACGCGCAGCCCGCTGACCGGTGACCCCTCTGGCGCGATGAATTCATCGGTGATGGGATAACCATACACCAGGATGGGGTTAGGCACGCTTTCATACTTGCGGAGAAAATCGCCGCTAACCGTTTTGTTCGTTTCCGGAAAATACCGGCTTTCCCCGATTTGAGCAATCGACGGTTGAAATAGGGATAACGCTGCAAGCAGAGCGCTGATTATGACCAATGCCACCCGCAAAGAATAGCGCATAGTCTTATTATATTCATCTTCTGTTAAACTGACAAGACTTTGCAAAATTGTTAGGCGAAAATGTCCGTTAAATTCATCCCAAAAGGACGTCAACTAATTGGGGGGTGGCATCCAGGATTAAATCGGCGCCAGCCTGCCGTAACTCTGCCTCTTCGCCGAAGCCGCACAGAACGCCAACTGTTTGCGCGCCGGAGGCTTTTCCTGCCAGGATATCCACCGTCGTATCGCCAATCATCAGGCAGGCTTCGGCGGGGACGCCCATCCTATCCGCTGCCCACAGGATGGGGTCAGGAAACGGTTTGGTATGGCGGCAGGTTTGCGCCGTGGCAATGCACTGGAAGAACGGCTGCAGGTCGAATTGTTCCAGGAACATTTGAGTCGTCCTGGCGCCCCTGGCGCTGACGATGCTGAGCGGATAACGGGCGTAAAGGCTTTCCAGCATTTCGAACACGCCAGGGATGATGGTGAAGGGTTTGGGAGTCTTTCCCAGACCTTTCCGGTAGAGAAAGTCGCCCAGCGCGGAAATCTCATCGTCGATGCCCAGCCGATCGGGCAAGCCGAACAGGTAATTGCCGGGGTTCTCGGTTTTCATGACGAACTGCCTGGCAAAGCGCCGCGGGTCACGATCTGGGAACAAGAACGCCACCGGTTGCAGCAGATGGACCAGCCTCAAGACGAATTGATCATCGGTATCGTTGAGGGTGCCGTCGATATCAAAACACAGCGCGTGGATTTTTTCAATCTTAAGGGACATCCGATTGGCTTTCTATGAGACTCTTGATGCGATTGAGCATGTCCATATTTGGCGTCATGATCCAGGTTGTGCGGGTCTCAGTCCAGTAAAGGAGGGAAACTGAGCTCCCATCTGACCAGGTAATGGTTTCCGGTTGCCTGGCTGTCGCCGCGCCAAAGCGGGCATCGCCATAAGCTTCGAAAGCTTTGAAAAACTCCCTGGCGTCTTTTGCCTCATCCCAGGTAGTCGTCAGAATCAACATGATCGAATTGTCTGTGGGGTTGAAATACACGGTGTAAGCATCGCCTCCCCAGCCTTCGGCGGCTTTGCGTGCCTGTCGTTCAGGCAAGCGGGCGGTTTGGTCAATGCCTTTGCACAGGAGTAAATAAGTGTACCATTCCCCAAAGGTTCCCTGGCTGATCTCTTCCCAGCTATCTCCCAGCGTTTTGCTCAGGTCAGGCAGGGTCACAGGTATTGGCTTATCAGCCGGGTATCTTTCGGGGTGCAAAATCTGCTCGGTGGAAACCGGCACATTGGCATAAGCCTGGTTGACTGCTTCCCAACCGCCCTGATCATAGAGGGTTTGGACAAACGTCAGCCCCTGCTCATAGGGAAACAGGAAATCTGCCTTCATGTACTCTGGCGCGTTTTCATAGATGGGGCTTTCCAGGGTTTGGTAGAACTCGAAGATTTCCTGGCGTTCTTGCCGGCTGGCGTTGGCTCTCAGCCAGCTCATTTCGGTCAGTGAGGCGTCGCCTTCGAGCAACGCCTGAATCGCTGCGCAGCGCTCGCTATCCTCTTCGCACGCCTCGTCGGAATAATTCAGCCCTTTTTCGATGTCGAAGTTTTGATCTTGCAGGGCATGGGTATATTCGTGCGCATAGGTCATTCGCTCCGGACCCAGAAAGCTCGCCCCTTTGACTACATACATTTCCTTCGTCTCCCGGTCATAGAAACCGGCAATCTGCTCGGAATACAGCTCTAACAGGAAATTCAACAAGTCAAAATCAGCTTCCAAAAGCCCAAAAGCCGCCAGCGCCCGGGTGTCATGGCTGGCTTCTTCTTGGGTGTAATCCTTGAGGAAATCATTGATTACTCGCTCACGCAGTTCTTCGGGGGTCAACAGCGCCCGCTTGAAGTCGCCTCGCGCTTCCAATTGCCTTAACGCCGACACCTGAGCCTGGATTTGATCCATGATCGCCTGAATCTCCGCCTCGCTCAATTCTTGCTTCGCTGGCGGCGATGTTGGGGTTTGGCTGAGAGATGGTACACCGGGCAGGTTCAGCCCGGGCTGCCGCTCTTGGATGACGATAAGTCCCACGGCGCTGAGCAGCGCAACTGCGCTCAGGCACAAGCAGGCAAGAATCACCATCACGAAGCAGGAAAAAAGGATACGTCGCGTCGTTTCAGACAAGGTCAGCCTCCAGGCAGGATTTTAACACACTAATTTCAGATTTTTCGGCGCGGGCTTGAGTATAATTAATCATCATGAACAGGGCAACTTCGTTTAAGACCTGGCTATTGATCGCCGGCGATTGTACAACGCTTTTGGTCGTCACGCTGGTTGGGTTTGCGACTCATGGTGAGCTTCCCAATGCAGGTTTACGGGTTTTCACCACTTTCTTGCCTTTGCTGGCTGCCTGGATGCTGGTAGCGCCTTTTACTGGCGTTTTTTCGTTGTCAGATGCTCTCAACCCGCGCCGCTTGTGGCGCCCTCCCTGGGCAATGGTGTTGGCGGCGGCAGCAGCAGCCTTGTTACGCGGCTGGTGGCTGAACCGCCCTGTGTTGCCCCTGTTTGCCCTTGTGCTGGCTGGTTCTTGCGCCCTGGGAATCTTGATCTGGCGCGTCCTTTTCCTGGTTGTTGCCAGGCTGCGGTCATCATGAGATGGATGAGACCGAATTGATTCATGCCGCGCGCCAGGGGGACATTGATGCGTTTAACCGCCTGGTGTTGCTTTATCAGGATATGGTTTTTACTCAGGCGCTGCGCATGCTAGGCGAGGCGGCGCCAGCCGAAGACGTTGCTCAGGAAGCTTTCTTGTCGGCATACCGCAACCTGGTTTACTACCGGGGGGGATCGTTTCGCGCCTGGTTGCTGCGCATTGCCAGTAACCTGTGCTATGATGAGCTGCGCCGCCGAAAGCGCCGACCTACAGTGCCGCTGGAACCGCAAGATGAAGCAGGGGAGGAAATCGAAAACCCACACTGGTCAATTGACCCTGGCGAGTTACCCGAAGACCGCCTGGAGCGTGCGGAGCTGGAACGCGCCATCCAGCGCTGCCTGGATAATCTACCAGAGGACTTCCGACAGGTCGTTGTGTTAATAGACCTTCAAGGGCTGGACTATTCCGAAGCAGCCCAGGCGATGCGAAAACCCCTGGGCACCATCAAGAGTCGACTGGCGCGGGCGCGCTTTCGCCTGCGGGAGTGCCTGGAAGGGCTTTGGGAACTTTTGCCCGATGAGTTTCGTCTGGAAAGAGAGAGGATGCCGTGAAACCTCCTGTTTCTAACCGCGACTTGGTCTTGCTTTCCCAATACCTGGATCAGCAACTGAATCCAGCTCAACGAGCGCGGCTGGAGGCGCGCTTGAGCCAGGAGGCTGACCTGCGAGAAACGTTAGAAACCCTGCGTAAAACCCGGATGGTCTTGCGCAGCATGCCGCGGGCGCGTGCGCCGCGTAATTTCACCCTCACTGAACAGCGCATTCCGGCACGGGTTTCTCCCCTGGTTCCGTACTTGAGTTGGGCTTCGGCGGTTGCTACCCTGTTACTGGCATTGATCTTGATGGGCGATTGGTTGGGGTTTTGGCTTCCCGCCCGCCAAGCTGCGCCTGCTGTGAGTTATTCCCAGGAAATTGCAGTCGAGACGCCGGCAGGTCAGCCCCAGGCGTTGATGGAGCCTTCAGTTCGTGCAACGTCAACCGAACTTGCTACGCTCACCGATGAGAATACTGCCCGCTCGCTTGAAGTACAGCAGGATGCGCCGACTGAAGTTGTGTCTGCGCCTGCGCCGGCAGAGAGTGCTCAGATGAAAGAAGCGCCGCAGGCAGAAGCGGAAGCCTTCAAGTCAGCGCCAGCCGTGACGATGCCAGAGTCCACCGTTGGTTTAGGCGTTTCTCCAGTCATCTCTGGTACAGAGACGATGACCACCACCACTATCCTGGAGATGGAAGCGCCGGTTGAGCCAACCCCTGCAACGCCGCTCGCCCAGGCTGTATTACCTACCTCTGCCGCAACTGAAGGAGCATACGAAGCAGAAAGTCAGGTGAAAGCCGAAGACCAGGCACTTAGCGCCGTGAGCACGCCGCCCGCTTTGGCAGGTGAAGAAACTCTTGCAGAGGCGCCAGTTCAGGAAACCTCTGATTTACAAGGGTCAATTGGGCGCTGGGTCTTATGGATAATCGAGGCATTACTCTTACTGGTAGCCCTGGCTGCAGCTTTGGCAGCCTTGATTCTTCGCCAGAAGTCAGCTCAATGAACGCTGCAGAGGTGCGCTTTTGCGTTCGTTGTGGCTCGGAACTAAAACCAGAGCTGCGCTTTGGCAAGTTGCGACCGACCTGTCATCAGTGTGGTTGGATTTACTTTCCCGATCCCAAGGTGGCAGTGGCTGTGTTGATCTGCCAAAATGATCAGGTGCTATTGGTGCGGCGAGTCAATGAGCCCTATCGGGGGCGTTGGACCCTGCCGGCAGGCTTTCTCGATGCTGACGAGGCTCCGGTTGCGGCAGTTGCCAGGGAATGCCTGGAAGAAACCGGGCTAAAAATAAGGGTTACCAGTCTGTTGGAGGTCATTGCGCGTCAGGAACACCGGCGCGGTGCGCATCTCTTGTTGGTTTATCGCGGCGAAATACTTTCGGGCGAGCTGCGTCCCGGCGATGACGCAGACCAGGCTGGTTTCTTCCCATTGACTGCGTTGCCCCCTTTAGCTTTTGAGAGTACCGCTGAGATCATTCAGCGTTTCTTAGAAAGCAAGGATGGCAGGCGATAACCTTTGCATTTTAGAAAGATTGCTCGTGAATTCCTTATTAAAAAGTGGGCAAATATGGTAAACTCGAATATCGGGATATTTTCGATAAATCTAATCTTTATTTTCTAAGGAGGCAAGATGTACAGAAGACTCTTAAAGCCGTTTGTTTGGCTGGTCACATTGACACTCGTGGTTGGACTTGCCTGCCAGTTAGGTCAGAGCAGTACACCAACGGCTCCACCTACGGAGGAAAAAGTCATCGAGCCGACTGCGACGCAGCCCCCAGAGCCTACTCCTACAAGCGAGCCAGAATCAGGCGCTATTTCATCGCTCGAAGACGCAAAAGCAGCTATTATCCAGATCGAAGCAGAAGGCACCTTTGTTGATCCTGAGGAGGGCTGGAACATCAATGTGGGCAAGCGCGGTTCGGGCTTTATTATCGACCCTTCTGGGATTGCGGTGACCAATAACCATGTTGTCACCGGCGCAGCCATCCTGCGGGTTTGGGTTGGCGGCGACACGACCAAAACTTACAATGCTCGGGTGCTGGGCGTTTCGGAATGTTCTGACCTGGCAGTCATTGACATCGAAGGCGACGGTTTCCCTTATCTTAAATGGGATGAAGAACCCATTAAGGTCGGCAAAGATGTCTATGCGGCAGGTTTTCCGCTTGGCGACCCAGAATATACCCTGACCAAGGGCATCGTGTCGAAGGAAAAAGCAGATGGCGAAAGTAGCTGGGCTTCGGTAGATTATGTCATCGAACATTCTGCCAGAATCAACCCGGGCAATTCTGGGGGTCCCTTGTTGAATCCCAAGGGTGAGGTAGTCGGCATCAATTATGCAGGCATCTCGCAATTTGACCAAAACTTTGCCATTGCCCGCGATGAAGCCCTGCCAGTCATCGAAAAACTGCGCTACGGCACCAACGTCAATTCGCTGGGCATCAATGGCTTGACCGTTTCGGGGAATGTCGGCGAATATCCCATTTCTGGCGTGTGGGTGCGCTCGGTTGCCTCTGGCTCTCCAGCCGATAAGGCAAGGATCAAGGCTGGCGATATCATCTACCAGATCGAAGGGGAGGTGCTGGCAACGGATGGGACGATGAAAGATTACTGTGACATCCTGCGCAGCCGCGCCGCCAGCGATGTCATGTCGGTGACGGTGATTCGCTGGTTTGACCTCTCGCTGCTCGAAGGTCAATTCAACGGGCGTGAGCTCGAGCTGGTCGGTTACTTTGGCAGCGGCTCAAGCGGCGACCAGGGCGGCGGCGGAGGCACAGAAACAGAGTCAGGTTACATTGCGGTGACGGATGAAACCGGCACGATCTCTGTGGAAATCCCGGTTGATTGGGTCGAGGTCGATGGTTCTGCGTGGACCTATAACGGCACGCCGATTGGCGTCGCCATTTCTGCTGCCCCGAATTTGCAGGATTTCTACGATTATTACGATGCGCCTGGTGTTTTCTTTGGCGCCTCCAGCGAGTTTGCCAAGTACGGCGGGTATGTGCAGTTCCTGGATTACTATACCGGCCCAGACAGCTTTAACTACCGCGGCAACTGTTCCTATCGAACGGGTCAGCGATACGACTACAATGATGGCATCTACCGCGGCAAGTTCGATTATTTCTATAACTGCGGCGGGCAAGGCGGCTATGATGCTTATGTGCTCTCGGCGGTTTCGATAGAAAACCAGGGCGCGTATATCATCATCATTATTGTCCAGGTTCCGCCCGGCGATGGCGTCAATGTGGATCCTATCACCCAGCACATCTGGGATACCTTCCTGGTGGGAAAGTTCTAGTAAAACGACAGAGAACCCTAAGGGTCGAATAAACCCTTAGGGTTCTTTTTTGACCAGCACCGCGGCGTTGGCAGCGCTTTGATTACCTGCCAGGTCCACCGCCACCACGCGGAGCGTATGTTCTCCGGGTGTGGGCTTCCATGGAGCCACAAAGGGCGGCTTGTTTAGCGAGACCAGCAACCGCTCGTCGACATAAAAGTCCACTCGTTCCAATTCGATATTGTCGCTGGCTTCGGCGCGAATCAGTTGCGGGGCGTCCACCTGTGAAACGGCGGCTTTTCCTTCGGGTTCCTGGATCGAGATTTCGGGAGGGGTGTTGTCAACGGTCACCTGGGTAACGGCTCGCTCGATGCGCTGATTAGAAAGCACTACCAGGAGCTGGACGGTGTAAAGTCCATTCAAGCCCTGTGTATCCCAGGCGCCCAGGTTGCCGTCTTCGACTGCCTTTTGAACGTCAGGACCGATTTGCAGCCACTCCCGTGGATTAACACCTTGTCCAATTTGCAGACGGTAGAATTGAAAGCCATCGCCGAATGCCCTGCCGCGGATGATAACCTGCCCATGCACATGAGAGAAGATGACTGGTTCGCTGATTACTGCCTCGCTGGATGTTGCCTCCAGGAGGGTGATGGCATCATAATCCTTGGGCGGGAGCGGCAGCCCGGCTTGTGCTGCCCAATCGGCAGCATCTGAAGGAACCACCAGGTAGGTTTCTTCCACGACCAGCTCGGGAGGGGTGAAAATCGTCGCCAGGCGTCCGGTCTCGCGGTTGATTGCTACTTTTCGGTACAGGTTATCGGCTTGAAGCGGCTCGAAACCGGTTAAGAAAACCTCACGCACGATGATTGGGCACTCCGTGGTGGGCAGTAAACCAGAAGGCTCGCAAACATCCAGGAAGCGTAGTCCGGGGGGCGCTTCCCAGCTTTCGGCAGGCTCAGCACGCAAGGCATATTGCATTTCTGCATGCCACAACGCTGCCGATGCGAGGGCAGGCGGGCGGATGTCGGTCTCTTTTACCCGACCGATCCAGACGCCGACGGCGATTTGCGGCGTGTAGCCCACAGTCCACTCCACTGCGCCAGATTGCGTACTGCCGATCTTCGCTGCAGCCGGTCTGCCAATTTCCAGCGGGTTCGGATGACCCAGGCTTTGCCAGCGGGCAACTTCATCGCTTAGCACATGATTCATCACATAAGCAAGCTGCCGGCTGAGAACAGGCTTACTTGCCGTCTTGGACCAATCCAGCAGGAGATTACCGCGGCTGTCTTCGACTCGCAGAATCGTGGCAGGCTGGAGGGTGCTGGAAGCATTGCTGTTTCCTGAATAGGTCCAGCCAGCCGCTGTGCCCTGGTTGGCAAAGATGGCGTACGCCTGCACCGCCTCCAGCAGGGTCAATTGGCGGTTTTCGGTCAACCCAAAGTACCCCTGCCCAACGGCTGAGGGTTGATTCAGGAAGTCTAATGAAACCAATCCGAGCTGCCGCGCGGTCCTGAGAATATTTTCCTGACCAAGCTGGTTGAACAGCTGGATGGCTACACCCGTGTAATCGTTGACCAATGCTGTTCTGAGGCGAACCGGACCGTGAAAGTCACTGACTATCCCCGGCGCATCTTCATTGGCGCTCATGGCGCGCGAGGGGATGTCCCACATCATAGATGCCGGACTGAAGCCGCGTGAAAAGGCGCTCAAGTAAACGATTGGCGACAGTATGGAGCCGGGAGGTCGACCCGGCAGCCGCGCTGGATTAAGCCCAGGCTCATTAGCGCCTACCATGCTCAACACCTGCCCCGTTCGCGGGTCGATTGCCGCCAGCGCAGCAGCCAGTGTTCCAGGAGGAATATCTCCCTTGATGGAAGCCAGGAAGGGCAGCAGCCGGGAGGCAACGCAGGGTTCTTCTGTAGCTTCCAGTGCAGTTCCTTCCAGCCGGCTCAACAGAGTTTTGGCAACGCAATTGGATTGACTTTGCAGATCATCATTCAGCGTGGTGATAATCCGGTATCCGCCACGCAAGATCACCTCCTGGGGAATGGCTTCACCAAGCTGCTGGAGCGCCAGCGCAGTGAAAGAAGGACTGATATTTTCCAGCTCCCGGGGAGGGTTTAGAGTGATCTTTTCCTGCGTGGCTTGAAGCAGCTCATCGCTGCTGATCCATCCCTTAACCATCATGGCTTGCAGGATGCGCCCTTGCCGTTCGAAAGACACCTGGGGAGCCTCATAAGGATGGATGCCGGGCGCTTCAGCTGCGGCTGCCAGTAAAGCCGCCTCAGCCAGAGTGAGTTCATAAGCGGATTTATTGAAATAAGCTCGGCTGGCGGCATCAGCGCCATAGATATAAGGTCCAAAGTGAGCGGTGTTCAAATACCACTCTAAAACTCTCTCCCTCCCGAACCGTTCGATGATTTGCGCTGCCAGCAGGCGTTCGCGCAGATTCCGCCTGAGACTGGGCTTTTCATCTTTCAAGAGAAATTCATGCGCCAGCTTTTGGGCGAGCGTTGGGTGTGTTCCTTCCCATAGCCCCTCAAGCGTGTATCCGGGACTTTCCCAGAACTTGGAATCGATCGAAACCAGGATGGCTTTGATGAGCTTCTCTGGCTGCTGATCGGCAGGCAAGCCGACAATCTTAATCGGCTGCCTGCCGGCAGTTGCCGGGCTTTCCAAAGTCAGGATGACGTGGTTTCCGGTGCGATCATATAACCGCGTTGGCTGCAGCAATTGCCCATCGGGCGCATCGAGGAGCAGGGGCAGAAGGTCGAGCGATGGCAGCCCGGCAGTGACCCGCAGGGTCATCCAGGCTGTCCATAACAGAAAAGCGGCTATCCCCAGGCTGAACAGGGCAGCGATAGCCCAACCGACCCAGGCAGCTATCGCCGTGGGTTTCTTACTCCGGCGTTTTGTTCGCAAGGCTGCCAGTCGTATCGCCAAAGACATGACTTTAGGGTAATCCAGAGGATGAGTTGATCCTTTGGGTCAATCGCGCAACGTTTTCCAACAATTCCTCGGCTGAGCGTTTTGTGCCGGCGCTGATCTCTCCCATCATTTGCGCCAGCTCAAGGATGCGTTGTTCTCCTTGCAGCGTTTCGACGTGTGTGGAAGTGCGCCCATCTGCCAGCGATTTTTGCACGTGCAAGTGTAGCTCGCCAAACGCTGCCAGTTGTGGCAGGTGAGTGACGCACAACACCTGGTGCTGCCGCGCCAGTTGCCAGAGCTTGTGCCCAACCACCGATCCAACCCTGCCGCCAATGCCCTGGTCGATCTCGTCGAAGATCAGTGTAGGCACCTGGTCGGCTCTTGCCAGTACATTTTTGATGGCGAGCATCAGCCGCGAAGTTTCGCCGCCTGAGGCGATCTTTACCAGCGGTTTCAATCCTTCGCCTGGGTTGGGCGCTACGAGAAATTCTACCTGCTCCAAGCCATTGGCATGGAAGGCTACCCGGCTGCCATCAGCGGTTGGCGCGCCTTCGGGGTCTGGCTGGCGTTGGAAGTCCACTTTGAAGCGGGCGCCGCTCATGTTCAACGATTCCAGTTCTGTTTCCAGCGCTTCTTCCAGGGTATGGGCGGCTCGACGGCGTTCTTGTGAAAGCCTTTCGCCAACCCTGCCGAGTTCTTCGAGCAGCGCCGTTTCTTCTTTCTCCAACTCGGCGATCCTTTCGGAGGCGTGTTCGATCGATTCGAGCTGCTGACGCGCCTGGCGGGCAAACTCCAGGATGTCTTCTACGCCGGCAGAGCCGGGCTTGGCATACTTCCTTTTCAACGTAACGATCAGGTTCAGGCGCTCCTCGACTTGGTCGAGGCGCTTGGGATTGAACTCGATCGATTCCAGGTAGTCGCGCAGGGAATGCGCCAGTTCGGCAGCGCTTTCGATCACCTGCTGGATTTGTTCAGCCAACCTCGCTTGTGATGGATCCAGCCGCGCCAGGCTGGCGAGCGCATGCCCGGCTTCGCCCAGCAGGTCTGTTGCCGAGGGTGAATCGGGGTCGCCCTCATCCAATGCCTGCAGCGCCGCCTGGGTGAAAGAAGCCAGCCCCTCGGCGTTTGCCAGGCGGTTGCGTTCGCTGCGCAGAGCCTCTTCTTCGCCAGGTTTCAGCCGCGCTGATTCGATCTCATTGATTTGGTAATTCAACATGTCTATCCGCCGGGCAGCTTCGCTTTCCATCGAGCGCAGTTCCTTCAGCTCACGGCGCACCCCCAGCAGACGCTGGTAGAGGCGGGTGTATGCCGAAAGGGTTTCGCTGGTGTTGGCAAAGCTATCCAGCAGCCCAAGGTGCTGGTTGACGCGCAGCAAGGAAAGGTGTTCTGATTGTCCGTGCAGGTCCACCAGGAACTCGCCAAGCTCTTTGAGCAGGCTGATATTGACGGTGCGACCGTTGACCCGCGCGGCGCTGCGCCCATTGCTGCGTATCTGCCTGCCCAGCGTGAGGGTGTCTGGATCGTCCAGCAGTTCTTCCCGTTCTAAGATACGGATGATCTCTGAGCGCAGGGTATCCGGAATGTTAAAGGTGGCTTCGATATTCGCAAAATCTGCTCCGGCGCGCACCATGCTGGCATCGCTGCGCCCTCCTAAAAGCGCCTCTACAGCGTCTATGATGATCGATTTTCCCGCCCCAGTTTCACCCGTAAAGACGACAAGCTGCTGGGAAAAGTCCAATTCCAGGCGTTCGATGATTGCAAAATTCTCGATGCGCAAATGGCTGAGCATATTAGGTCACTTCATACTTTCAATCTGGGTCCGCGCAATTGGAAATACAGTGTTGAAATCATCAATGTGATATAGATGCCGTGGGAAATCAGAGTGTAGAATAAAGCGCTGCCCAGCGCCAGCCGATAGGAGAGAATGGGAAGGCATCCCAGCAGGGCAGCAATTGCAGCGACCAGAGCGAGCTGCTTTGACCACCGGCGGCGTACAGCCATGCGGATGGCTTCGGCTATCAGCGTACCTGCCACTGGAGAGCCGAGAATCACCAATAACAGCCATTGCGGCAGAATCAGGCTGCCAAAAAAAGCCAGCCCGCTTGCCAGAATCGCCGCGATGGGGTAATCAATTGCCTTGGTGGTTTCGAAGACCTTTTGCTGCCCGCGCACACATTCCTTGCAACGATAGCCGGTGGGGGTGAGCACCGCGCACTTCAAACAGATTGGCTTTTCACAGCGGTTGCAGCGCAGCAACGTCTCGACATTTGGGTGGTTTGCGCAGGTTAGGTAAGGGGGTTGTTCGCTCATCGTGAGTTCGAGGTCGAGGGATTTTGTCCCATGTGAGGGGTGAGGTTACGGTAAAAGTAGCCAGGATCCTGGAAGCGGATGAACTGCACCGTGTGATCGCCTGCACGCACGTCCACCCGGTCGTCGTCTGCCAGTCCGATGGGCACATGACCATCCACGCTGAAAACTGCCTGGTGGTCAGTCTTGACCTGGATGCTGACCGAAGAGCCTTCTGCCAGCACAATGGCGCGGTCCAGCGACAGGTGCGGCGCGACCGGCACCAGCAGTATGTTGCGCAGCTCTGGCGGCAGAATGGGACCGCCGGCAGCCAGGGCGTAGGCGGTTGATCCGGTGGGCGTCGAAGCCAGCAGAGCATCGGCGACGTAGGTCGTCAAGAAGCGCCCGTCGACGAACGTCACCAAGTGGATGGGGCGTACAATCTGACCGCGGCTGACGGCAACCTCGTTCAACACGAACCAGCTTCCCAGTTTTTCACCGGCGCGCCACTGTTCTGCCGTCAGCGTCATGCGCTTCTCCAGCCAGTAATCGCCTGCCAGCAGACGCTCTATGAAATCTCGCCACTGCGCCTGCCGCACTTCCATCAGGAATCCAAAGCGCCCAAGGTTGATTCCCAGGATGGGCAGGTTGATTGGTCCAGCCAGGTGCCCGGCGCGCAGCATGGTGCCATCGCCGCCCAGGGCAATCAAGGCATCGAACTCGCCGGCTTTCACCTGGCGGTGAAAGTCTTCGTCATTGATAAAGCCGTGACGAGTCTGGATGCCCTTATCATCCAGATAGGCGCAGATCTGCTTCACCTCGTTGATGGCTTCGCTCAGGCGCGGGTGGGTGAGGATGGCTATTTTTCGAATCTCTAGGGATGGATGACGCATAGACAGTCGTATTGTACTTTGGGTCGAATTCTTTGACAATCTGTCGGCGTTTATTGTGTCAATGCCTGGTCACAGGCGCTGCGGTAACCGCACCGGGCGCAGCGCTGCGGCTGGTTGTGAGAACGATCGACGCCCTTGCGCAGGGACACCGATTGCATCTGGCGGATGATTTCGAGCACCTCTTCTTCCAAAGCTTGGGTGAAATCGATGGCATAGGTCCGCCCGGGTCGGCTCCCTGCTGTGTAGTGCAGGATGCCGTAACGGGGTCGTTTACCGTAAACCTGGGTTACCAGCAGGCAGTAAGCTGCCAACTGGTAAATGTGTGAATCGTAGGGTCCCTGAGCAGGGTTGGCAGTTTTCACCTCCACCGGGATGATGTGACCGCCTTGTTCAACCAGGTAATCCGGTTTGCCGGTCAAGCCCAGGTTTGAGGCGTAGAGCGGTTTTTCCAGCTTGCTCCATCCAGCCATGTCGCTGTATATGAGCCTGCCGCCCGGCACGCCGGTTGCCCGGCGCTGACGCGCCGCTGCCCACAGCAGCCCAAGACCAGCGATGACCAGGAGAAGGATGAGCCAGATCATTGGCAACGCCCTGAGCTATAAGAGCTCCCGGACTGCGTAGATTGCCAGCAAGGCAAGTGCGCTGAGCAGCGCCAGGTAAGCCAGCGCCCTCAAGCAGCCGCTGAAAGCCACTGCCCGCCCATGACGGTCATGCAGCTCGCTGCCCGATAAGAGTTCGCCTTGATTCTGCGGGGAAAGCCCCTGTAAACGATACCAGAAAGCCCGCCGGCAGAAGAGATAGGCGCCGATGTCCGAAGCCCGGATGGTTTTCATCGCAGCCGCTTGGGTTGTCACTCATCGATGGACGGTTCGTGCCTTAACCGGTTTTCCATCCTTTGCAGGCTGCGCTCCAGCTTTTCCTGGCGCAGCGTGAGCATCACATCACCGCGAGTGCGCTCGATAATACTCCGCGCCAGGTCGGTCAACCGGCGCAAGCCGCCGGTGATGGCGTCAGGGTAATCCATTGTGACCAGGATGGCGTAGATGTCATCCATGTGTTCCAGCAAGCGAACGGCTTCTTCGGGGTGGCTGTTCAAGAGCACATCCAGGCAGCGCCTGCGCAGCTCGCCAACCGCCTCCGCCAGTCCCTGGAGATAAACCGCATATTCCACGCTCAGCTCCTCCGGCTTTGGCAGGTCTGGTCCAGCCAGGAGGGCAAACACGATGCGCGACTCGGCGTATTCTTTCAACGCGTCCTGGGTATAGCCGGCGTAATACAAGTCTGGGTAGCGTTTCTGGATTTCGCCAAAGGCTTCGACGAGCTGTTGCGCCTGCTGTAAGTGCTGCCATGCCAGGTCGCGTTCGTTGCGATGAGCAGCGCGGATGGCATTGGCGCAATGGCGGGTAAGCGCGCGCGCTTGCATCAAAATCTGGTCGCGCGCTACAGTACGCTCCTCGAAAGATTGATGGATGCGTTCGGCAAGTTCGTCAATCTGGTCCATAAGCTGCTATTCCGGTTTCGGTTTATCGGGAGGGGGAGGCGGACGGAACAGGAAATCAGCCAGTGAGGCTTCGCCGGGCACTTTAATTTCTCCAAAAGCTGCCTCGTAGCGTCCCAGGTTCTCCGTCAGGGCGCGGTGGAACAGCTTGGCGCCTAATGGCGACATGGCAATCCGCGAGCAAATTCGTGCTGGCGCATTGCCGGGCAGCAGGTGAGCAAATTCCAGAATCAGCTCAGAAGGGGTGTGGGAGATGCGTACCAGGTTGGCATAGAGCGTTTGCAGATCTTCTGGCGCTTCCAGCGCCGGCGCACCCGGCGGGTTTGGTCGGTTAGGTTGGTTAGCCATGACAGCTCCTCCAGGGAAGTGACCAGGCAGGCGTTCGACACCTGCCTGGTCACTAACGATTAGGTTGTCTTAGAAGGGGATGTTTTCCTCGTCAACGCCTGTTGGACCTTCGCTGCTTGGGAAATCGCCTTCATCGGTTTCGCCGCGGCTGGACAGGAAGCGCACCGTGGTGGCGCTCACCTCGTAGGAGGCGCCGGCGCCCTTTTGTCCCTGCCAGATGCGCGGTCCACCAGTGGCGGGATCGGCAACCAGGCGACCTTCGACCAAGACCTTGCGACCTTTTTTCAGGTATTGGTTGCAGGTTTCGGCTTGTTTTCCCCAGGTGCTGACGCGAAACCAAATGGTTCGTTCGACCCTTTCTCCCTGGCTGTTGGTATAGTTGTCGTTGACTGCCACGGAGAAATTGGTGACTGCCTGCCCGCTGGGCGTGTAGCGCATTTCAGGATCGCGGCCCAGGTTGCCGGCTAAGATAATGGTGTGATACATAGGGGGCTCCTTTCGTTCGATGAGCGATCTGGCTGAAGACCCGGATGACCGCCATCCGGAGCAGATCTATCGGTTCACTCATCGTTAGAACAATTGTACACTAAATACGCAAATTGGGGGAGGATTTTTTCGATGATAATTCCGATTGGGGGTCAAACATAGCACCCGGAGGTGGTTAACAGAAAATACCGCTCACTCATTCCTGAACTGCAGGCAATAATGATGGAACGTGTTGCTCACCCAGGCGCTGCCCAGACCATACGGCGCCAGCGGCTGGTTATCTTGCAGCCAGAGTTTTTCGTCCTTGAGGGTGTAGATTTCTCCTAATTGGCGCGCCAGGTCCCAAGCCAGCGGATAGATCTTGCCTCCCTTCTTGACGTTCTTGACAATGATCGTCAGGTAAGTCCCCGGGCGCAGGTAGGGCTTGAGCGACGCATAGATGCCGCACAATTTTTTTAGAAACAGACCGTAATCCGCGATGTTTCCCAGGTCCTCGGGGTCTTGCGAGTAAAACACGTCCAGCCCAACTGTCTGCCGGCGTTTGCGCTGAGTTTCAGCCCCGCGGGCATGGAGCATATCCCAGTATGGCGGCGAGGTGAGTACATAGTCTATCAGTGGAATTCCATGTTGCTCGATGATGGCGGGCAGGTGGACGGCGTTTCCGGTGATGACCTCTGCCCGCAGGTGATTTGCATTTTCTCCCAGCCTTTGCCGTTCTTGAGCGATGACCTCGCGGGCGATTTGCGCATAGGTTGGGTTGAGTTCCACGCCAAAGCTGTGCCGCCCGCTGCGCAGCGCCCCGATCAACGCGCTGCCGGTCCCTGCCATGGGATCCAACACCACCTGTCCTTTGCGGGTGAAAAATTCGATGAATTCCTGCGCCAGCGTCTCGGGAAACTTGGCGGGATGCTGCAAGACGCCCTTTTGCCGCCGCGGCGGGTTATGGATGAACCAGGACTTTTGGAACTTCAGCCATTCCTTGGGGGTCAGGTCGTTGAGGCGATTGTTGAGGGGTTTAGGCGACATGGTCAGGGATTTACCGCGTAGATAACCAGCTTGGAAAAGTTCACCGTCAGGGCGTGCCCACCGCTGTTGCGGGCAAAGATGCCCAAGCGACCTTCGGGAATCGTCGCGTCGCGCACCGAAAAAAGGTATTGGTCATTGGCGAAGAAGCGCATCTCAGCGCCATTTGCCCACACTCCCAGGCGAGAGAAGCTTGGAGCGCCAATAGGCACTGCGCCGCTGTCCATCCAGGGTTGGGGTGAAGAGGCTGCGCCTCCCAGGATGCGGTCCAGGCGCGCCTGCCCCTGACAGGAGAGTGAGAAGCGGTAATAGTTTCCTTCTGAGGCTGCCCGAATCAACAAGCCGTATTCATCCTTTTCCTGGCAGAGGTTAGGGTTGGCAGTGATTTCGGCGTAGAAATTTCTGAGCACGGGCTCTGTGCGCAGGCTGTAAAGGTATGCCTTCTTTTCCTCGATGGCGATGGTCAATTCTGCCTTGCCCAGGCTGACCTTTCCCTGTCCATCGCTGCGCAGTTCCCATTTTGTACCCTCTAAAAAATCATCCTCCAGAAGAATGTTTCCAATGCCAGGGCGCATCTCAGGCGTTGGCGGCAATGGTGTACTGGTAGGGAAGGGCGTAAAGGTTGCCGTCGGCGGGAACCACACGATCGTTGGCGTTGCCGTGGCAGTAGCGGTTGCGCTGGGGGTCGGCAAGAGAGGCAACGGGCTTGGGGATGTCAATCCAGCGCATCCCATGCATGCCATTGCGATGATAAGAAGGATGAAGGCAGCCTTGGTTTGCATCACATTGCCGAATACGGGTAGTTGGTCGGGTCTCATCTTCATGAACCTGTTGTAAAATAATACCAGCAAATATTCCAAGAAGCCACCTTTTTGTCTGACAATAGGAGATTTTATGCGCAAGCAAGCCATCTTGATCACCGGCGCTTCCGGCGAAATCGGGCAGGCGCTGGTGAAAAGCCTGTCCGAAGAAGGTTCCTATCCCATCCTGACCCTGGATATCCAACCTATTCCAGAGAGCCTGCGTTCCAGGGTCATTCCAATACAGGGTGATATTCTCGACCGGGCGCTGCTCTCCCGCCTGGTGAGTGAATATGAAATTGTCATCATCTATCACCTGGCGGCGCTGCTTTCCACTCGCAGCGAATTCACCCCCGAGGCTGCCCATCGCGTCAACGTGGAAGGCACGCTCAGCCTGCTGCAATTGGCTGCCGAGCAATCGGAGTGGCGCGGTGAACCGGTGAAGTTCATTTTCCCCAGCTCAATTGCCGCTTATGGGCTTCCTGATCTGGAGACGAAAACCGCTTACGCCCGGGTGCGTGAATGGGAATGGAATTACCCCCGAACCATGTACGGCTGCAACAAGCTCTACTGTGAGCAGTTAGGCACTTACTTCAGTAAGTATTATCGCCAGCTTGCCGCCGACCGCCCGGTGATGCTCGATTTTCGCTGCGTGCGTTTTCCCGGCTTGATCAGCGCCTTTACGGTTCCTTCTGGCGGCACCAGCGATTATGGTCCGGAGATGCTGCACGCGGCGGCGCGCGGCGTTCCTTATGCTTGTTTCGTGCGCGAAGATGTGCGCATTCCTTTCATGGCAATGCCCGATGCCATCCGCGCCCTGCTCATGCTCACCCAGGCGCCGCAGGAAGCCCTCAAACGGCAGGTGTTCAACGTTACCAGTTTTTCGCTTTCTGCCGAGGAGTTCCGCCAGCGCGTGCTCGAGCATTTTCCAGAAGCTCAAATCACCTATCAGCCAGACCTCAAGCGCCAGAGCATTGTCGATTCCTGGCCTGCCGACCTGGATGACAGCGCCGCCCGCCGCCAATGGGGTTGGAGCCCGGAATATGATGTCGATCGTTCATTTGATGAATACCTGGTGCCTAACATCCGCAAGATGTATCTGAAGTGAATTGGCAAATTGCATTTTTAGGAGTGACGAATGCTCACCGTTGGTTATATTGGTCTTGGGTTGATGGGCAAATCCATCGCCCGCAATATCCTCAAAGCTGGTTTTCCCCTGGTGGTTCACAACCGCAGCCGGGCGGCAGTTGACGAGCTGGTTGCCGAAGGCGCGAAAGCTGCTCATTCTCCCTTTGATGTGGCGTCTCAGGTGGAGGTTGTCTTTACCAACTTGCCTGACTCGCCCGATGTTGAACAGGTCGCGTTGGGACCGCAGGGAATAATCGAAGCTGCCCGCCCTGGCTTGATTTTTGTGGATAACTCCACCATCAAGCCTGCCGTTGCCCGTCACATCGCGGCGGCGCTGGGAGCGCGCGGGGTGCATTGTTTGGATGCGCCCGTCTCTGGCGGCGATGTTGGCGCTCGCCAGGGTACGCTGGCGATCATGGTTGGCGGACCAGCCGAAGCCCTGGAGAGAGTCCTTCCTGTCTTCCAGGCAATGGGCAAGACGATCACCCACGTTGGCGAATCGGGCGCCGGTCAGATTGCTAAGGCTGCCAATCAGATCATGGTTGCAGCTCAAATGGTTGCCATGGGTGAACTGCTGATCTTTGCTAAAAAGGCTGGCGCAGACCCTCAGAAGGTCGTCGAAGCCATCCGCGGCGGCGCCGCCCAGTGTTGGACGCTGGATGTGAAGCCGCCGCGGCTGTTTACCGGCAACCGTTCGCCGGGATTCAAAGCTTATATGCAGGCGAAAGACCTGGGCATCATCCTGGAAACAGCGCGCCAATACGGCATTCCACTGCCTGCCACAGCGGAACATGCCCAGCTCTTCAACGCGATGCTGCAAATGGGCATGGCAGAGCTGGATAACTCTGCGGTCATTGGCGTCATCGAAGCCCTTGCCGGCATAAGGCTGCTGGATTAGCTGCATTATGCGCGCCTTCTGGCGAACGACCTTTTCCCAACGCCCGCGCTTCTCCTGGCGCGGTTTGCGGGACTATATCCTTGTTTTGTTCGGCGCCTTTTTGCAGGCGTTTGCCCTGCGGTTGTTCCTGGTGCCTGCACAACTGGCGAGCGGCGGGGTCAGCGGTCTTTCACAGGTCATCAACTTTTACACCGGTTTTCCCATTGGCGTGATGATCTTCCTGGGCAACGTCCCGCTTTTCCTGTTGGGCTGGCGTTACCTGGGTGGTCCCCGTTTTGCCCTGCGCACAGCCGCAGCGGTACTTGCCGTATCGTTTTTCACCGATTTCCTGGTGTTTTTCCTGCCGCCGGAGGGACTGACCGGCGATATTTTCCTCAACGCTTTGTATGGCGGCGTGGTCAGCGGCATTGGTTATGGGCTGGTTTATCGTGGTCAGGGCACCAGCGGCGGCAGCGACATCCTGGCGCGCATTCTCAATCACTGGCGCGGTATCTCGATCTCCCAATCTTACCTGCTTACGGATGCCGTGGTCATCTTGCTGGCAGGGCTGTCCTTCAGCTGGGGGAATGCTCTGTATGCGCTGGTGACCTTGTATATCAGCGGCATCGCAGCGGAGACGGTCATGGAAGGCTCGAATGTTGTCCGCACGGCGGTCATTATTACTGCTCACCCTGAGCCGGTGGTACGAGAAATCCTGGAAGAAATGGAGCGCGGCGTTACCATGCTGACCGGCAAAGGCGCTTACACCGGGCTGGAGCGAGCCGTTCTGTATTGCGTGATTACCCGTTCCGAAGTCGCTCAGCTAAAGACGTTGGTGCGCGAAGCCGACCCAGCCGCCTTTGTGGTCATCGGACAGGCAAGTGAGGTCTTTGGCGAAGGCTTTCTGCCTCTGCATGCCGATTAGCGTCCACTTGCATTCTCAGCGCAAAGAAACGTAATTGCAAGCTGCAACTTATTGGATTGATATGCGTATTCTATATAGAAAATCAGATTCAGGAGCCTCATCGTGATAACGCCTGAGCCGCAATGGATCACCCAGGCTAAAAAAGGAAACTCAGAAGCCTTCAGCCGGCTGGTAGAAATTTACCAGACGCCTGTTTACAACTTGTGCTATCGCATGTTGGGCGACCCCTATGAGGCTGAGGATGCCGCCCAGGAGGCTTTTTTGCGGGCGTATCATGCCATGCGCCAATATGATGAGAGGCGTTCATTTACCACCTGGCTGCTTTCCATCGCTGCGCATTATTGCATCGATCAAATCCGCCGCCGCCGATTGCAGCTTTTTTCCCTGGATGAAGCCGAATACCTGGAGCCGCCCGATGCCGCGCCGGGTCCAGAGCAATCCTATAGCATCAACGAAGTCCAGAGAAAAGTGCAGGCGTTGCTGAATCATCTTTCGCCGCAGGACCGCGCCGCGGTGGTGATGTATTACTGGTACGATTTTTCTTATGATGAAATTGCAGGCGCCCTGTCGTTGACGGTCAGCGCTGTCAAGAGCCGGTTACACCGCGCTCGCCTGGCTCTGGCGCAGGAATGGACCGATCGCGAAACGCAGGCGCAGGCTGCAGAAAGGAAGCAAAATGACAAAGCTCACTCACCAGCCTTTTAGCACCTGGCTGCTCTCTGATGAGCCCCTGACGCCCGAAGAGATGCGCCAGCTTCAGGAGCATTTACGATTCTGCCAGGAATGCCAGCAGCAACAGGGAGCCTGGCTGCAGGTTCATCGCTTGTTTCAGGATGCGGGTCAGGTGGCTCCGGCGCAAGGGTTTGTGGCTCGCTGGCAGCAGCGGATGATCACAGCGCGTCACCATAAGCAGCGCCAGATTGCCTGGGCGTGGTTTGGCTTGTGTGCAGGCTTTTCGACGCTTGCCTTGTTTTTCCTGGCGTACCTGGCAATTAACTCGCTGCAGTCGCCGCTCAGCCTCGTGTCACTGTGGGTTTATCGCGCGGTGTTGGCTTTCTCGTATTGGAACTCGTTGGCTGCCTACCTGGGGGTTATCAAAGGGTTGGTGCCAGGCTTTTCGATCATTGGAATTGCCTTTTTGGCGGGCTTTATCAGTTTCTTGAGTGTGCTGTGGCTGGCTACCTATCGGCAGCTCAGCTCGGCGCGGAGGGTGGTTCGATGAAAAAAGTTCATAAGTATTTTCTGCCCCTGTTGGTGATGCTGCTGTTGGCGTTTGCCTTGCCCGGTTCGGCGCAGGCTTCTGACCCGATGCGCCTGGTGATTGGGGAAACCTTTACTTTGGAAAGCGGAGAAACGCTGGAAGAGGACTTAGTCGTGATCGGCGGTACAGCCACGCTAGAAAAAGGCTCGAAAGTAGAAGGGGATATCGTCTTGATGGGCGGCAGCCTGGAGATCAGCGGCGTGGTGGAAGGTAATATTGCCGCTACAGGAGGGTATATTCGGCTGCATGAGACGGCAGTCGTCGAAGGCGACATCGCAGCCGCCGGGGCAGATATCGATCAAGAGGAAGGCGCCCAGGTCAAAGGTGAAATCAACACTGACTTTAATGCTCCTTTCCAGTTCTCTGCCCCAGATTCTGGTGTGATACCCAGGGTGCAATTCGCCTTCTCCCCTTTCTGGAAAGCAGCTTCGTTCGTCGTGCGCGTTTTTGTCCTTTCGGGCATGGCGGTGCTGATAGCCATGTTTTTCCCAACTCGTTTGCAGCGCGTTTCTCAGACGTTGGTCAGCCAGCCGCTTATTTCCGGCGGCTTGGGATGTATGACCCTGCTCATTGCCCCGCTGGTGGCGCTGCTGTTGGCAATCACGCTGATCTTACTCCCGGCAAGCCTCCTGGGCATCCTGTTACTCGTTTTGCTGGGGTTGGTGGGTTGGCTGGCTTTGGGCTTGGAAGTTGGCAACCGTCTCGGGCTGGCTTTGAAGCAGGAATGGACACCTCCCCTGGCAGCCGGCTTGGGCACCTTTGTGCTCACCCTGGTGGTTGGCAGTTTGAGTTACATCGCTTGCATCGGCTGGGTCTTTCCGGTTTTGGTCATCAGCCTGGGGCTGGGCGCCGTATTGCTCACCCGGCTGGGCAGCCAGACCTATCCTGAACCAGCCGTCCAGCAAGTCAATCTTACCTCCGAAACACCTCCGGCAGAAGGTCCAACCAGCGCTTAGCGGCTCAAGGAGTTCACGGGAGCGGCAGTCGGCAATTACTGCGCGGCGAAATGCAGCGCCGCTCCCAAGATAATCCCAAATTGACCCAGGTGGTAACTGACCATCACCAGCAGACGTCCGTGCCGGATGGGCTGTACGAATTTATTCCAGGCAAGCAGGCTGTCTGAAGCCATGAACGCCAGCGCGCCTGCCAGCGCCAACGCGGCATGACCGTCTGCCCATCCGGGGCGCGCCAGGGTGAACAGGGCGGAGATGACCATTACTGTAATCACCAGAGTATAGATAGCCACCGGAAGAGTCAGGCTGGTTGCTCCCTGGCGAATCAAGCCCCGGCGCAATTTTGTGAATAAGATGCCTGCAAAGGCTAAGATGACCAAGGCTATTGCCGCCAGAATCAGGTTGGCTGCCGGCGTGACCTGGTTGAAGCCGATGATGTACGCCAGATGAGCCAGTAAAAAGGCAACCAGCCCTGGCAAAAAGAATCGTTCGCCCTCCAGCATGAGAAAGACATCACCTGCCAGGGAGAACAGGATTCCCAGGCTGAACCAAAGCATACCGCCCCCCAGCAGATGATTGTGCCAGAGCCAGGCGAGCAGCAGAATCATCACAGCCGGTTTTGCCAGCCGCTCTCCTGTTTTCCAGTTTCGTTCAATCGAAATCCAGTTGCCCACCGCTGCTATCAACGAAATTCCCAGCATTGCCAGTTTCATATCCTCACCGCCTGTTTCCCGTGTTTTTTCCCTTTTTGAGTTGTGACTGCAAATCCAAGCCTCCTGAGCGCATCTTCATCATCGCGCCAATCTTTATCCACTTTTACACGGAGCTCCAGGAAGGCTTTCCGCCCAATCAAATTTTCGATTTCCATGCGTGCGCTGGTGCCAATTTTCTTCAACATAGCGCCATTCTTGCCAATCACGATGGGTTTATGAGCTTCCCTTTCCAGCAGCAGCGTTGCAGCAATGTAAGCGGTTCCTTCACTGCGCTCTTTGTATTCATCAATGCGGACGGCAATTCCGTGTGGGACCTCGTCTCTTAGGTGATTGAGAGCTGCTTCGCGAATCAGGTCGGCGGCAATATCCCGTTCATAGAAATCGGTTATCTGGTCTTCTGGAAAATAGGCAGGTCCTTCGGGCAGTCTGGCTGTAATCATATTTAGGAGTTCGTCGCAATGATCGCCGCGGCTGGCAGAAATCGCCATACTGGTACAGCCTGGCAACAATTGCTCGAATTGCCTTTGCCGTTCTTCCAGTTGTTCTGCCTTCAATAAATCCATTTTATTCAGAACCAAAAGCGTCATATTTTGCCGCTTTTCATCCTGTATCAGCTCTGCCAGCATCTGATCTTCTTCGGTAGGCGGCAGGCTGGCGTCCACAATGAACAGGATAAGGTCTGCATCCTTCAGCGCTTCGTTGACCTGTTGATTCATGTAATGACCCAGCTTATGCCTGGGGCGATGCATCCCCGGCGTGTCCATGAAGATGATTTGCGCCGAGTCAGTGGTGAGTATACCCAACTGGCGCTTTCGGGTAGTTTGCGGACGCGGCGAGACGGCGGCAATTTTTTGTTGTAAAAAGCGGTTGATGAGCGTGGATTTGCCCACATTGGGATGACCCATCACTGCCACGAACCCTGAATGAAAGACAGCGGGCGTTTTTTGCTCCATAACTCCTCTAAAACATTAAAACTCGTTTAGATTATCCTTGACCTACTCTATACAGTATTATATAATATTATTTCGTCACGGCTCAGCCTGATTTACTTGTTGGAAAATCGCGATCTGATTTGTGTTATGAGTGACCCTTGTGCGAAGCTTGAAAACCGCTCGTGCTTGCTAGCATGCGCGGCTATGTTTTTTTTTTCGGACTTAAACCAGAGATATATTCCCAGGAGTGAGTGATTATGGCGTTTGTGCAGAGCAGCAAGTCTTATGCCCGCATCCAGGTGCAGCTTTCGCTGCCAGACCTGATTGAAGTCCAACTCGAATCTTTCGAGCGCCTGAAAAAAGAGGGGCTCGCTGATCTCTTTCACGAGATTACCCCCATTGAATCGTATAACAAAGGCATGAAGTTATATTTCCCCAGCCAGACGCGCGAGTCGCAGGAATGGGGTCTGACTTATTGGTTTGGCGAGCCGAAACACTCACTCGACGAGTGCGTCGAGCGCGATCTGACATACGCCAGCCCCTTGTATGTATCGGTCCTGCTGGCAGGTCCCGAAATTGCCGAGCCGATCAAGCAGGATATCTTCCTGGGCGATTTTCCCGAAATGACCGAGAAGGGCACTTTCATCATCAATGGCACCGAGCGTGTGGTTGTCTCACAGTTGATTCGCTCGCCGGGCGTTTATTTCGAAGCCCCCGTTGACCGTTCCACCGGGCGACCTTTGGCAGTTGCCAAGCTGATTCCCGACCGCGGCGCCTGGATGGAATTCGAGACCCGCAAGAGTGATTATCTCACTTTACGTTTCAACCGCAAGCGCACTGTGCCGATCACCATCTTCCTGCGCGCCCTGGCTGTGGTACAGGATGGCTTGCCCGATTCTCCGATCAAGACTGGCACCGACGAAGAGTTGTTCGAAATCTTTGGTGATGTGGACAATAACCCTGACCGCATGTTCATCGCCTCCACCCTTTCTCAGGAACCTGCCTGGGACTTGCATGATATGACCATTGCTCAGGCTGCCTTGCTGGAATTCTTCAAGCGCATGCGCCCGGGCGACCCCGCCACGCTGGAAAACGCACGAGAATTTCTGGAAGAACAGCTTTTCGACCAACGTCATTATGACCTGGAACGAGTGGGGCGTTATAAGCTCAATCAAAAGCTTGGTTTGAAAGAGCGCGTTCCTATTTCGAACCGCACCATCACCAAATGGGATATTGTTCAGCTCGTCCGGCGCATGATACTGATTAATAACGGCGTGAACCCTCCGGATGACATCGACCACCTGGGAAACCGCCGCGCCAAGACAGTGGGCGAGTTGATTCAAAACAAGCTGCGCATCGGTTTGCGCCGCATGGAACGGGTGATCAAAGAGCGCATGTCCATCCGCGATCAGGATCAATTATCGCCGATCACCCTGATCAACATCCGCCCGGTTGTGGCTGCCCTACGCGAGTTCTTTGGTTCCAGCCAGCTTTCTCAGTTCATGGATCAAACCAATCCGCTGGCGGAGCTGCGTCACAAGCGCACACTTTCGGCGCTCGGTCCTGGCGGTCTGCGGCGTGAGCGCGCCGGGTTTGACGTGCGCGATGTGCACCATTCTCACTATGGGCGCATTTGCCCAATCGAGACGCCCGAAGGTCCCAACATTGGTCTCATCGGTCGGCTGGCGTCTTTTGCCCGCGTCAATGAATATGGCTTCATCGAAACGCCTTATCGTCGTGTTCACAAAGAGCTGATGTCGAATGATGCGCGCCTGGTAGGGCGCATGCTGCGGGAAGCCATCAAGCACCCCGAGACCGGTGAAATCATTGCCAATGAGGGCGAACGCATTACCGAAAAGCTCGCTCAGGTTATTCGGAAGCTGCCCCCTACCAAGGTGATGGTTGTGCCGTTTGTCTCCGACCAAACCGAATACCTCTCCGCGGATGAAGAAGACCGCTTCGTGATTGCGCAGGCGAATACGCCGCTCAATGAATATTCTGAATTCGTCCGCCGACGTGTTTCATGCCGATACCATTCGGGCTTCGTATTCCAATACGCCGATAACATTGACTACATGGATGTCGCGCCGCACCAGATCGTGGGCATCAGCGCGGCGTTGATTCCATTCCTGGAGCACGATGATGCGAACCGGGCTTTGATGGGCTCGAACATGCAGGCGCAGGCAGTGCCTTTACTCAAGCCGGATATTCCCCAGGTTTCGACGGGGATGGAGTATCATGCCGCCCTGGATTCGGGGCAGGTCATCATCGCCGAGGAAGATGGCGAGGTCATTTCGGTGACCGGCAGCAAAATCGTCCTGCGCACCGCACAGGGTGACAAAGTCTATCACCTGCGCAAGTACCAACGCTCCAATCAGAGCACTTGCATTGACCAGCGCCCTGCGGTGGTCAAGGGTCAACGCGTCAAAAAAGGCAGCGTTATTGCAGATTCATCCTCCACAGAAGATGGTCACCTGGCTTTAGGTCAAAACGTAGTGGTTGCTTTCCTGTCTTGGGAAGGGGCGAATTTCGAAGATGCCATCGTGATTTCCGAAAGGCTGGTGCAGGATGACCGGTTTACCTCGGTTCACATTGAAAAGTACGAGGTTGAATCGCGCGATACCCGCCTGGGTCCTGAGGAAATCACTCGCGACATTCCCAACGTTGGCGAGGACGCCATCAAGGATTTAGACGAACGCGGGATTATCCGCATTGGCGCCGAGGTCGGCCCGAATGATATTCTGGTCGGCAAGATCTCGCCCAAAGGTGAAAAGGAACTGACGCCTGAAGAACGCTTGTTGCGCGCCATTTTTGGCGAAAAATCGCGAGATGTCAAAGATACTTCCCTGAGGATGCCGCATGGCGAGCGCGGCAAGGTCGTGGATGTCAAGGTCTTTACGAGGGATGACAACGTGGATCTCTCCGCCGGCGTCGATATGATGGTGCGCGTGTCTGTTGCGCAGCGCCGCAAGATCACTGCCGGCGATAAGATGGCAGGACGGCATGGAAATAAGGGCGTTGTCTCTCGCGTCGTTCCGGTAGAGGATATGCCCTTCCTGGATGACGGCACGTCAGTGGACTTGATCTTGAATCCTACGGGTGTGCCGGGGCGCATGAACCTTGGGCAAATCCTTGAGACACACCTGGGCTGGGCAGCCAGCCGCTTGGGTTTCCGGGCGATTACCCCGGTCTTCGACGGCGCTACCGAAGAAGAAATCGAGGCAGAACTGGCGCGCGCCTGGATCGTCGACGAAGCCTGGAAGGAAGTCGGTCAAAATGCCTGGACGTGGCTCAAAGAACAAGAATTCGACACTCGTCAGCTTGAAGATGACGAAGAGGTGCGCCGCGTCTATTTGGAAGCCTGGTTAGGCGAGCGCGGTTATGATGTTTATAACCTCGGAGAAGATTATTCTTACGCACGCCGGGCTGTGGTGCAGGAATGGCTGCGCGACCATGGCTATGATCCTGCCCAAATTTTATCCTTCGAAAGCATTAGCGCCATGGATGGCGATCAGGCTGCCCGTGATAAATATGCCGTCAATATCTGCTTGCGCATGTGGTTGCATGGACATGGGGTCGAGGTCGAGGATATTCCAGACGAAAGTGTGCGCGCAGCAGCCGAGCAATTTGCCATTGAAAACGCCATTCCGTTGCCTATCCTGGGCAAGCAAATTGTCCGCGATGGTAAGACAGGCGAACCGTATGACCGCCCGGTGACCGTGGGCATAATGACGATGCTCAAGTTGCACCACCTGGTTGAGGACAAGGTGCATGCTCGCTCGACGGGTCCCTACAGTCTGGTGTCGCAGCAGCCATTGGGCGGTAAAGCCCAGTTTGGTGGTCAGCGCTTTGGCGAAATGGAAGTGTGGGCGCTCGAGGCTTATGGCGCAGCCTACACACTGCAGGAAATGCTTACCGTAAAATCTGACGATGTCCAGGGACGGGTGAAGACTTACGAGGCAATTGTCAAGGGCGAGCCGATCGAAGAGCCCTCCATCCCGGCTTCGTTCCGAGTGCTGGTCAAAGAGCTGCAAAGCCTTGGCTTGGCAGTTGAAGCCGTGACTGAAACGGGCGAAGTCATCCGCTTTGGCAAGGATGAGGAGCGCGCACGACCGCCGAAGATGGGTACCGGCTTGTTAGGCTTTGGGGAAGAGTTGTAAATTCCTTGACGCTCTAATATGTGCATGGTACAATCCCAATTCGTTTATAAATTAACAAAAGGGCTCTGATGCCCGTACAGATAGTCACTGAACCAATAAGGCGAGGCCATCGGAGTGTATGGATGGCCTCCCTTAATGAAAATCGACTTTGTGAATGGATTTGTGGAGGCAAACGTGCCGACGATTAACCAACTGGTCCGCAAAGGACGTCAATCGAAGAAAGCCAAGAGCAAGGCGCCAGCCCTGCTGTACACGCTGAATACCTACCGCCAGCGGCGCCTGCGTCAACCAAAAGGCGCGCCACAAAAGCGCGGGGTATGTACCGTTGTACGCACCACGACGCCCAAGAAGCCGAATTCGGCGCTGCGGAAGATTGCCCGCGTGCGCCTGTCGAATGGTATCGAGGTCACTGCTTACATCCCAGGCGAAGGTCACTCCCTTCAAGAACACTCCGTGGTGCTGGTGCGTGGTGGACGTGTCAAGGACTTGCCCGGCGTGCGTTATCACATTGTGCGCGGTACACTCGATACCACCGGCGTCAACCAGCGCAAGCAGGGTCGTTCCAAGTATGGCACAAAGCGTTCCAAGTAGTGCTTTTTGGCTTTGTTTTCAGTAATTCATAAGTTTCTTTGGATGGAGATGTCGAATGTCTCGACGCAGTACCCCTGAAAGACGTGAAATTCCTCCTGACACGCGTTATGACAATGTCAAGGTGCAAAACTTCATTAATCGCGTGATTCGGAACGGCAAAAAGAGCGTTGCTACTAAACTGGTGTATGGCGCTTTCGATTTGATTGAGGAGCGCACCAAGCGTAATCCGGTCGAGGTTTTTGAGACCGCAATCAAGAATGTGGCTCCAGTCGTCGAAGTCAAGCCTCGCCGGGTGGGCGGCGCCACCTATCAAATTCCCATGGAAGTTCCCTCGTACCGGGGATTTGCCCTGGCTTCGCGCTGGATTCTCCAGGCAGCCAAGAGCCGTTCTGGCAAAGATTTCTCAGAGAAGCTGGCTGGCGAATTGTTGGATGCTGCCAATAACACCGGGGCAGCGATTCGCAAACGCGAAGAAGTGCACAAGATGGCTGAAGCCAACCGCGCTTTCTCGCATTACCGCGTCTAAGGAGCTTGGATCGAGTCAGATCGATTCTAAGATTGTGAAGCAGGTAGCCTTATGCCCCGCCAGCACCCGATTGAACGATACCGCAATATTGGCATCATTGCCCATATTGACGCCGGTAAGACCACCACGACCGAGCGGATCTTGTTCTATACCGGCAAGACCCATCGGATTGGTTCGGTGGATGACGGCACGACCGTCACGGACTGGATGGTTCAAGAACGGGAGCGGGGCATCACCATCGTTTCGGCGGCTGTATCAGCCGAATGGAATGGCTATCAAATCAACATCATCGACACTCCCGGTCATATTGACTTTACGGCTGAAGTGCAGCGGTCATTGCGCGTGCTGGATGGCGGCATCGTTATCTTCGATGCCGTCCAGGGTGTCGAACCACAAAGCGAAACTGTCTGGCGGCAAGCCGACCGATATAGCGTCCCCCGCATTTGCTTTGTCAACAAGATGGATCGGGTTGGCGCCTCTTATGAACGCACGATCGATTCGATACGGCAGCGCCTGGGATCCAACCCCATTGCCATGCAAATTCCTGTGGGTAACGAAGCCAGTTTCAAGGGTGTGGTTGACTTACTGACCCAGAAAATGATCTTGTGGGAAGATGACCTGGGGAAAGAACCGCGCATCCTGGAAGTTCCGGCTGATCTGCAAGGTGAAGTCGCTGCGGCGCGCGCTCGCCTGATCGAGCAGATTGCCGAAACAGATGACCATTTGACGATGAAATACCTCGAAGGGGATGAAATCACCGTCGAGGAACTCAAAGCGGCGTTGCGCGCCGCGACGATTGGCGGCAAGGCGACGCCCGTCTTTTGCGGTAGTTCGCTGCGGAATAAAGGCGTTCAGCCGCTTCTCGATGCCGTAGTCGATTACCTCCCTTCCCCCCTGGATATTCCTGCAATTCATGGCATTCACCCCAAGACCGGTCAGGAAATTATCCGGCAGACGAGCGACGATCAGCCCTTGAGCGCATTGGTTTTCAAGATCGTTACCGATCCTTATGTAGGTCGCCTGGCGTACATTCGGGTCTATTCGGGGAAGATCTCCCAGGCTGAAATGACCTACAACTCGACGAAAGAGAAACGTGAACGGGTAGGGCGGCTCTTGCGCATGTATGCCGACCGCCGCGAAGACATCAGCGAAGTTCGGGCTGGCGACATTGGCGCCATCCTGGGGCTTAAAGAGTCGTTCACTGGCGATACGCTGTGCGACGCCTCCCATCCTATCCTGCTGGAAAACATTTCTTTCCCCGAACCGGTCATTTCGGTGGCAATCGAGCCTAAAACGGCTGCCGATCAGGATAAGATGGGTGAAGCCCTGCGAAAGCTGTCGGAAGAAGATCCTACCTTCCGCGTCCGCACCGATGAAGAAACTGGACAGACGATCATTTCTGGAATGGGCGAGCTTCACCTGGACATCCTGGTGGACCGCCTGATGCGCGAATTCCGCGTCCAGGCGCGGGTTGGAAAGCCGCAGGTAGCCTACCGCGAATCGATTACCCGACCAGTGGAGCGCGCCGAATACCGTTATGTCAAGCAAACCGGCGGGCGGGGACAATATGGGCATGTCGTCCTGGAGCTGGAGCCGGGCGCGCCGGGAAGCGGCATTGTCTATGAAGAAAAGATTGTCGGCGGCGCAATTCCCAAGGAATTCCTCCCCGCCATTGAAAAGGGCATTCGCGAAGCTGCCGAGGCTGGCGTCATTGCCGGCTATCCGGTTGTCGATGTCATCGTCCGTCTGTATGATGGATCCTATCATGAAGTCGATTCGAGCGAAATGGCTTTCAAACTGGCAGCTTCGATGGCTTTCAAGGAAGGCATTCAAAAAGCGGCTCCTGTCTTACAAGAGCCGATTATGAAAGTTGAAGTGATAACCCCAGAAGAGTACCTGGGTGAGATCATTGGTCAATTGAACGCCCGCCGGGGCGAAATTTTGGGGATGGAGCCGCGCCCGGGCAATATGCAAGCCGTTCGGGCAATGGTACCCCTGGCTGAGATGTTTGGTTATGCTACCAATCTGCGCTCAGCCACCCAAGGGCGTGGCGTGTTTACAATGGAATTCGATCACTATGCTCAAGTATCTGAGAATGTAGCCAAGATGATCATGGCTTGAGTTGCGAGCATCAATCTGGAAATCGTTGAAACAGGAAATTTGAAGGAGAGTCTTTATGGCGAAGCAGAAATTTGAACGGACGAAGCCGCACATGAACGTGGGGACGATGGGGCACATCGACCACGGGAAGACGACATTGACGGCAGCCATCACGAAGTGGTGTGCGTTACAGAACCTGGGAGAATACCGCCCGTTTGACTCGATTGACAATGCGCCGGAGGAGAAGGAGCGGGGGATCACGATCAACATTGCGCACGTGGAGTATGAGACGGTGAAGCGGCACTATGCGCACGTGGACATGCCTGGTCACCGGGACTACATCAAGAACATGATCACCGGGGCAGCGCAGGTGGACGGGGCGATACTGGTGGTGGCGGCGCCGGATGGGCCGATGCCGCAGACGCGGGAGCACGTGCTGCTGGCGCGGCAGGTGGAAGTGCCCGCCATCGTGGTGTACCTGAACAAGGTGGACATGATGGATGATCCGGAGCTGTTGGAACTGGTGGAGCTGGAGCTGCGCGAGCTGCTGAACGAGTATGGTTTCCCTGGGGACACGACGCCGATCGTGCGGGGGAGTGCGCTGCAGGCATTGGAGAGCACTTCGAAGGACCCGAATGCGCCGGAGTATGCCAGCATCAAGGAATTGCTGCGGGTGGTGGATGAGTACATACCGGAGCCGGTGCGGGATGTGGATCGTCCGTTCATGATGTCGATCGAAGACGTGTTCTCGATCAAGGGTCGCGGCACGGTGGTGACCGGGCGTATCGACCGTGGACGGGTGAAGGTGGGCGACCCGGTGGAGATCGTTGGGCTGCACGAGAAGAGCAAGACGTCGGTGGTGACCGGGGTGGAGATGTTCCACAAGTCGCTGGACGAAGGGATTGCGGGCGACAACTGCGGGCTGCTGCTGCGCGGCATCGACCGGAACGATGTGGAGCGCGGTCAGGTGGTCGCCAAGCCGGGGAGCATCACCCCGCACACCAAGTTCATGAGCGAAGTGTACGTGCTGCGCAAGGAAGAAGGCGGGCGGCACAAGGCGTTCTTCAGCGGGTATCGCCCGCAGTTCTACATCCGCACGATGGATGTGACAGGCACCATCAAGCTGCCCGAAGGGGTGGAGATGGTCATGCCGGGCGACAACGTCAACCTGGAAGTGGAACTGATCGTGCCGGTGGCGCTGGAGCAAGGCTCCAAGTTCGCCATTCGCGAAGGCGGCTTGACCGTCGGCGCCGGCGTCATTACCAAGATTTTGAAGTAGTAAAGGAACCGGCAATACCGGCGAGATTGTTATGGCTTCGAAGAAAGATGTCCGTTTGGTAATCACCCTGGCATGTAACGATTGCAAAGAGCGGAATTACACCACTCAAAAGAATCGGCGCAATGACCAGGGACGTATTGAACTGAAAAAGTTCTGTCCGCGCTGCCGTAAACATACGGTACACCGCGAGACAAAGTAGGGGCGAGGTGTACCTTGCCCCAACTCAGGCCAGTAGCTCAATAGGTAGAGCGCCGCTCTCCAAAAGCGGATGTTGTGGGTTCGATTCCTGCCTGGCCTGCCTGGAAGAACGACGCCGTCCCTCTGAGGCGGCGTTTTAACCGTAAAGAGGAGTTGTTACGTGCCTGAAAAGAAAGCTGTTCGCCTCCAGGGCAATATCTTCAAACGAGCCTGGGAAGGCTTGCGCAAGATGCTCCGAGAGACCATCGGAGAGCTGCGCAAGGTCTCCTGGCCCACCCGCCGCGAGGCAACGTACCTCACCGGCGTGGTGCTGGTGGTGGTTTTCGTCATGGGCTTCTTCTTGTGGGGGCTCGACCTGATTTTTTCCTGGACGATTACCCTCATCTTGGGCACGTAACAAATTAAACGAGTTGACTGAATCGATACACTATGGCTGCTATGACATGGGATGACGAGAACTTAGACGCCTTCGGCGAATCAGAAGGGGAACCTTCCACGAGCCTTCCCGAAGAAAGCGGATTATCGCCAGCGGACGACCTGTTCCCGCTCGAAGAGGGAACAGAAACCCAGCCTGAGGATGGTCGCGCCTGGTATGTGGTGCATTGTTACTCGGGTTATGAGAACAAAGTTCGCCATAACCTGGAACAGCGCATCGAAACGATGGGAATGAAGGATAAGATCTTCGATGTCGTAGTGCCTACCGAGGAAGAAATAGAGGTCAAGGAAGGCAAGCGGCGCACTATCGAGCGCCGGGTCTTCCCGGGATATATCCTGGTCAACATGATCATGACCGAAGAGTCATGGTATGTGGTGCGCAACACGCCCGGCGTTACGGGGTTTGTTGGCATGGGCAACGCCCCCACCCCGCTCAGACCGGAGGAGGTTTCACAAATCATCCGGCGGATGGAAGCGGAAGCGCCGCGCATCAAAGTCACCTTCAAACCAGGCGAGCGTGTTCGCATTGTGGATGGTCCATTCAACGATTTTCGTGGCACCGTGTCGGAAATCGATATGGAACGCGCCAAAGTGCGCGTGATGGTCAACTTTTTCGGTCGGGAGACCCCGGTCGAATTGGATTTCTTACAAGTCGAGAAAGCATAAATGGTGGGAGGGTGTTCCCGCTGGTGCAGGTAGCACGGTGACTGCATCACCACTCATCCGCTAATACCACGAAGGAGAAAAGATTGTGGCAAAGAAATTAAAAGCAATCGTTCGGCTGCAGATTCAGGCTGGCAAAGCCAATCCTGCGCCACCCATTGGTCCGGCGCTGGCTGGTCATGGAATCAACCTGATGGCGTTTTGCAAGGAATATAACGCCCGTACGGCAAACCGCACCGGAGAAATCGTCCCGGCGGAAATCAGCATCTTCACGGATGGGTCTTTTACTTTTATTCTAAAGACTCCACCGGCATCTGTGCTGTTGAAAAAGGCGGCAGGAATCGAGAAAGGCTCAGCGGTGCCAAACCGAGAGAAGGTTGGCAAAGTCACCCGCAAGCAAATCCGCGAAATCGCTGAGTTGAAAATGAAAGACCTGAACGCGATTGACATCGAAGGCGCAATGCGCCAGATCGAAGGCACAGCCCGTAACATGGGCTTGACCATTGTTGACTGAACCTGTGGGAGGAAGGCAGCGAGTCGGAAAATCCGGCTGATCAGCCTTCCACTTGCACCACTCAGGAGGAAAAATGGCTACTCACGGAAAGAAATACCTGGCTTCGAAAGCCAAAATTGACCCTAATCGCTGGTATGACCCCAAAGAGGCTGTAGCGCTGGCGAAGGGATGTGCAACGGCGAACTTCGACGAAACCGTGGAAGTTCACATGCGCCTGGGAGTTGACCCACGCCACGCAGACCAACAGGTGCGCGATGTGGTTGTCCTGCCCCACGGCTTGGGCAAGACGGTACGCGTGCTGGTCTTTGCCCAAGGCGAAGCCGTTGCCGCAGCCCGCGAGGCTGGCGCAGATTACATTGCCGATGATGAGATGATCAACAAGATCCAGGGCGGCTGGACCGATTTCGACGTTGCCATTGCCACGCCTGATATGATGGGCAAAGTAGGTCGCCTGGGTCGAGTGCTGGGACCGCGCGGCTTGATGCCGAATCCTAAGGCGGGGACGGTTGTCCCGGCAGAAGACCTGGCGCGCGTGATACGCGAATCTAAGGCGGGGCGCGTTGAATTCAGGCTGGATAAAACCGCCAATCTGCACGTACCAATCGGAAAAGCCTCCTTTAACGAGGAGCAATTGTACGATAACCTGGCTGCACTGATCGAGGCGGTCAAAAAAGCCCGACCTGCCGCCGCCAAGGGCACGTACATCAAGCGGGTAACGCTGACTACCACCATGGGTCCCGGCATCAAGATCGATCCAGTCCGGGCGCAAAGCATGGCAATCCCTGAATGAGGAGCGTTCCCAAAGGATTTTGGTGTAATTCCGGCGTCAGCCGGTAAAAGCTTCGCCAGAGACAGCAGGCGGGGAGTCAACTCCCCTTAATCCCCTGCCGAGGTGAGGACCCCTCCAATCAAATAGCGTCTGCGCCAGCAGAACGGTTTGAACTAGAAGAGGAGTCTTTGCCCAGGTAGCTGCGAGGCAAAGACTTTTTCATGGAAAGGAGGTAGTTTACTTTGGCTATAACGAAAAAGCGCAAAGAAGAGCTGGTAGCCCAGTACAGCGAGTGGCTGAAGAGCAGCCAGGCGATGGTTTTTGCCGAATATGCGGGGATGACCATGAAGGACCTGGACGCGCTGCGCCTGAAAATCCGCGAGGTGGGCGGTGAATTCCACATCGTCAAGAACACGCTGGGGAAGCTGGCATTCAAAGAAGCTGGCTTGCCGCTGCCCGAAGGCTTATTTGAAGGCAGCACCGCCGTTGGGTTCGCCTTCAAGGACGCGCCGGCAATCGCCAAGGCAGTGATGGAATTCGCCCGGACGACTGATAAATTCAAGGTCAAGGGCGGGTTCCTGGAAAGCAACCCGATGAGCGCCGATGGCGTGAAATTCCTGGCAGACCTTCCGCCGCTGCCTGTGGTGCGCGCCCAACTGCTTGGAACGCTGTTGGCGCCTGCCAGCAGGCTGGTTCGCACGCTGGCTGAACCTGGGCGGTCGATCGCCGCGGTGATCAAAGCGCATGCCGAGCCGGCAGAAACCGCTGCTGCATGAGACAGGGCAACGGAACCAATTATCAACTATTAGAACGTACATAAAGTACCGCAAGGTAAAAAACAATATTTGAAGGAGACATTAAAATGGCTGATTTAAATAAACTGGTGGAGGAGCTGAGCGCCCTCTCTGTTCTCGAAGCTGCAGAGCTTGTCAAGAAACTCGAAGAAAAGTGGGGCGTCTCTGCGGCTGCTCCAGTGGCGGCGATGGCTATGGCAGCGCCGGCTGCGGCTGCTGCGGCTGAACCCGAAGAGGAAAAAACCGAATTCGATGTGATCATCAAGGACGCTGGCGCCAAGAAGATCGAGGTTATCAAGGTGGTCCGTCAACTCACCAACCTCGGGTTGAAAGAAGCCAAGGATGTGGCTGAAACCGCCGGCGCTAAGGTCCTGGAAGCCGTCAGCAAGGAAGTCGCCGCTGACGCCAAAGCCAAGCTGGAAGCCGCTGGCGCGACCGTCGAAGTTAAGTAAAAACGACGCAATAGCCTCGATTCATCAGGGGCACAGCGAACAAAAGCCGGGCAATTCCTGCCAGGTTCGCTGTGCCCTTGCCATTTCGAATTGTGAGATATACGTTCCTATGGTATATTCATATTCGGAGGGCTTATGAGCGCACGAATCTTAGTTATCGAAGACGATGAAGCCATCTTACGGTTCTTGAGGCGCGGCTTGGCATACGAAGGATACCAGGTGGATACGGCGACGGAAGGACAAGCGGGCTTGCTCCTGGCGAGAGACAATCCCCCTGACCTGGTCGTCCTCGATCTGATGCTGCCCGGCATCGACGGAATGGAAGTGTGCCGGCGACTGAGAGCTGGCGGCGCTGTGCCCATCCTGATCCTGACCGCCAAGGATACGGTCAGCGATCGGGTATTAGGTCTCGATATGGGCGCGGACGATTACATGACCAAGCCGTTCAACCTGGATGAACTCCTGGCGCGCATTCGCGCCCTGCTCAGGCGGGCGCAGCCCAGCAGACCGCAGGCATTGCGGTTTGCTGACCTGACCCTGGATACCGGCACTCGGCAAGCCTCGCGCGGGGAGCGGGTGATCTCTTTGACCGCCAAAGAATACGAACTGCTTGAACTATTCTTGCGCCATCCCCGCCAGGTGCTCACCCGCGAGATGATCTTCGACCGGGTTTGGGGTTACGATTTTGGCGGCGAGAGTAACATTATCGAAGTTTACATCCGCTATCTTCGCCAAAAGCTGGAAGGAAAAGGAGAACCTCGCCTGCTGCACACCGTGCGCGGCATGGGATACGTTCTGCGGGAACCTTCTTAGAGGCGGATGTCTTTACGCAACCGGCTGACACTCTTATACACCTCACTGGTGGGCGGTATTCTGCTACTCTTTGGAGTAGCAGTTTACATTTCGGTCAGTTTGACCGTGACCCGTCAGTTGGATGATGTCCTCAGGCGCACGGCTGAACAAATCATCCAGGACGCGCGCGTTGACACGCACGGCATGTTAAGGGTCATGACTCTGCCGATGATGGAACTGCCTGCAGATGTGTACGTGCAGGTATGGTCGCGCGAAAAGAAGCTGGTGGATATGTCACAGAACGCCGCCCGCTTCACACAAATGCTGGATCCGGTGGGCATGCAAGCCACAACGCCAGTATTTCGAGATGTTTCCCTGGGAAATTTGCAGCTCCGTGTCCTGTCAGTGCCGCTTCAGGTCGGCAACCGGCTGGTGGGCACGCTCCAGGTGGGCACCAGTCTGCAGTTGGTTCACGCCACACAACGGTCACTGCTGATCGTTCTGCTCATAGGCGTCATTGCTGCCATCAGCCTGGCTGGCTTGGTTGGCTGGTTGAGCATCCGCCGGGCGCTTGCCCCTCTCCAGGCAGGCACGAATGTAGCTCTGCAGATCACCCATGCCGACGACCTTTCCCGGCGCATCCCCTACCAGGGACCGCCCGAAGACGAACTTGGACAGCTCATCAACGCCTTCAACCAGACGCTCAGCCGATTGGAAAGCCTGTTCAACACACAGCGCCGTTTCCTGGTGGATGTAGGTCACGAGCTGCGCACGCCCCTGACCGTCATCAAGGGGAATACCGGTTTGATGCGTAAATTGGGCTGCCTGGATGATGAAAGTTTGAGCGGAATCGAAGACGAAGTGGACCGCATGACGCGGCTGGTGGGCGACTTGCTGCTCCTGGCGCAAGCCGAATCGGGAAAGATACCCATGGCGCGTCAGCTCGTTGAGCTAGACACCCTGGTGTTAGAAGTGATGAACCAGATGAGCGTGTTAACCCGCGAGCGCCAGCAAATCCGCCTGGGCGAAATCGACCAGGTGCTGGTATGCGGAGACCGCGACCGGTTGAAACAAGTCCTGGTCAACCTGGTTGGCAACGCCATCAATTACTCCCCACCGAGTGGCGAAATTGTCATCGGTCTGGCAAAAGTGCAAAACCAGGCGCGGCTGACCGTGAGCGATAATGGACCGGGTATCCCCGCCGAAGATTTGCCCCACATTTTCGAGCGGTTTTATCGCGGCGAAAAATCGCGCACCCGCTCGAGAGATGGCAAAGGCTTCGGCTTGGGATTGTCCATTGCCTATTGGATTGTGCGCAACCATAACGGAAGAATCGAAGTAAATTCGAAGGTAGGCGCGGGCACTACATTCTGCGTCTGGCTGCCGTTGGCGCAGGGGGATTGCAAGGAAGAATCCAAATGATGTCCTTTCCAGCCTTAACCGGCTGGTCAGGCATCCGAAAATTAACCACCCAGCCTGGACAGACGCCAGCGGATTTCGACCTGACATCATGAAACGCCCTCTGCTGCTACAAATCCTGGCGTTTATCGTCACACGGCTGGTCTTCAATACGATGTACCGCATGGCTTATCCATTCCTGCCGTTCTTCGTGCGCGGGCTGGGCGTGGACCTGGACAGCATGTCGCGCGCCATGTCGATTCGTTCTGCTGCCGGCATGTTCAGCCCATTTCTGGCGGTGATAGCCGATCTACGCGGCAGAAAAGCAGGGATGCTGACCGGCCTGGCATTGTTTGTCTTTGGGATGCTGCTGGTAACCGCCTTTCCGTCATTTTGGACTTTTGCAGCAGCCCTGATCCTGACGAACATCGGATACCTGACGTTCATTCCAGCCATGCAGGCTTACCTGGGCGATCGGGTGCCCTACCACAGGCGCGCCCTGCCCATGGCGCTCACCGAGCTCGCCTGGTCGCTGAGCTTCATCCTGCTGGTGCCGCTGGCAGGGTGGATGATCGGGCGCTGGGGCTGGAACAGCCCATTTCCTTTTTTGTTGGGGCTAAGCCTGGTAATGCTGGGAGTGCTCGCCTGGCAACTTCCCCGCGATCCGGTCATCCCCAAAGGGGAGGCAGCGTTGGGCAAGAAATTCAGCGCGCTGCTTTCCCCCCTGGCGCTGGCTGGTTTGTCCGTGGGATTTCTATTCAATATCGGCAACGAGTCGGTCAACCTGCTTTTCGGGGTATGGATGGAGGACCGCTTTGGGTTTCAACTGGCTGCTCTGGGGCTGGTCTCGATTGGAATCGGCTTCGCCGAACTGGGCGGGGAATCGTTAGTGGGGTTGCTGGTTGATCGCGCCGGCAAAGCGCGGTCCGTGGCAGCCGGTCTGTTGAGCAACTGCCTGGCTTGCCTCTTGCTGGCAGGGGCTGCGCGGTTTAGCCAGCCTGGGATCGCCGTAATGGGGTTATTGGCTTTTTACCTGACCTATGAATTCACCATCGTCAGCTTTCTGCCGTTGATGAGCGAGGCGCTGCCGCAAGCCCGCGCTACACTGCTGGCTGCCAACATTGCCATCCTTTCTGTCGGGCGGGCGGCGGGCGCCTGGCTGGCGCCTTACCTGTTTTCATGGGGAGGCTCAACGATTCTGGTCAATGCGCTGGCAGCAGTATGCCTGAACTTGCTGGCTTTGGGAATGTTGAGCTTTTTGAAGAAAGTCGATCAGCCCCGTCTGCCAGAGTAATTCCTGGCAGGATACAGTATAATTTCTCCACGTATGCACTGCTCGAAGCGAAAACTCAGCTTGACATTACTTCTCCTGCTGGCTGGCGTTATCCTGGCGATTGGCACGCTTCGCCCTGCCCAGGCAGCGCCGCCAGCTCAGTTGACTCCCTTCCCCACCCCCACCCCTGGTCCCGATGGGCGTATCCGCTACATCGTCCAGCCAGGCGATACATTATGGCGAATTGCCGCAATCACCGGCGTTTCGTTGGACGACCTGCGCCTTTTGAATAAGCTGGGAACCGATGAAGTGCTCAATCCAGGCGATGTGTTGATCATCGGACTGGCAGGACCAGCGCTCGAAACACCCACCGCTGGACCCAGCCCTACCCCCCTACCGCAGCTTCCGACCAATACGCCATTGGCAGGTACTGCAAATTTGTATGTAATTCTCTATCTCGACAACAACGGCGATGCCATCCGCCAGGACGTTGAACCAGTCATTGCGGGAGGGGCAATCAGCGTCAGCGACAAAGCCGGCATTGCCTCATCCACTGCCAATACAGCAGCTAAAGTCGATCCAGCCTGCCCTGCAGAGCTGGAATTAGATCCGGGCTATGTATGCTTCGTGGGACTTCCCGAAGGCGAGTACATTGTCTCGGCAGCGATTCCTGAAGGATACAACCCGACCACCGCGCTGGACCGCGGCATCACACTGGTGGGCGGCGATGAAACCTACGTCAGTTTTGGGGCGCAGCCAAGCGCCCAGAAAATCGTTGAAACCGCCGCCCTCCCCGAAAGCCCCGGGCGCTCGCCGCTGCTGGCGATTATTGGCGGTCTCATCCTCCTGGTTGGTCTGGTGATGGGCGTTTATGCCTGGCTGCTGGGTCGCAGATAAGCGCGTATCCTTTCACATTCAGCGGGATGCGTTTTGACGAGATGCCTTTGCGCCCATAGACAGCGCGGCATGGTAAATGGGCAAGAGGATGTCGGCGGATGATTTCGTCCGCCAGGCAGCCGACCGCAGGCGTGCGGCTTGGGCAAGCTGTTCTGCCAGGTTTTCATCGACCAATACAGAAAGCAAGGCTGCTCCCAGGGCGCGGCTGTCATCCATCGGCGCCAGGTAAGCCGCAGGTCCCACCAAAGCGTCAACCTGCGGGCTATACGCTGCCACGATTGGCTTGCCGCAAATCAAAGCAGAACGCACCGGCTCACCCCAGGCGGTCACTTCTGCTGGATGGAACAAGGCAGTGCAATCCCGGTAGAGACCAGCGATTACAGCCGGCGGTTGGCTTGGCAACACCAGGACAGTGTCAGCGACATCATATTGCTGCATCACGTTCGCAATGACTTCTGTCAAGTGAGGTGACACACCCACCAAAATAAGCAGCGTTGGACTGGAGGCGGCTGCCCAGCTCCAGGCGCTAAATAAGCGATGCAAGCTGCGAAGGTCGGTCGGACCATGGTAAAGCACAAAGGAGTCGCCAGGATCGAAGGGGATGGAAATGGGTGAAACGGCTGCCAGGTCGTTCATCTCAGAAAACTGAGGCAGGGAAAACGGGGTTACCGGCTTTAGCCGAGAACTGGACAGCAAATGCAGGTCATCAGGCTGGAGCGCAGCAGCGGCGCGCGCCAGACCTCCAGCGCCTATAGAACGACGCAAGCGGTCAGCAAAAGAAGGAGGGGAATGAGAAGGGAAGATATCATAATCAACCAGCGAGGCTACGACCGGAACGCCTGGAAAAAGGGGGGCAAAACCCGTGCACAGGTGGATGAGCCGCGCTTGAACCTGGCGAGCCAAAACCGGCAGCAGCCGCTGTTCCCATTTCAACCTGCCCCAGGGGGTGTCTTCCACTGCCGCAAACGCGGTTTGCAGCGGAAACCCTGGCAGCCAGTCTGGCGCCTCCCCCGGCAAGGCAACGACGGGGCGAAAACCAGCGGGAATGTTTACCAGCAATCCCCACAGGTACAGCGCGGCAGAGCTGTTCGACTGATGAACCAAAGACCAGCCATCATAAAGGACAGGAACATCTGACTCAGTCGTGCTCACCCAGAATTTGCCTTGGCTGCCACCCGTTTGAGGAAACGCGCCTCATCGATGATGAAGCGTTGATGATTGCAAGTTCCAACCAACTCGATCTCATCCCAGGCTTGCACCTGGAGCGATACCTGGGCGTTATCAACTGCAACGATTTCAGCCACAACCCGCACCTTGCCGCCCAATGGCGTAGGCGCCAGGTGACGCATGTCGATTGCCGTGCCAACGCTGGAATATCCAGGCGGAAGATGCCGGGCAATCAATTGATGCGACGTCCGTTCCATGAACATAATCAGCCAGGGAGTAGCCAGGACGCGCGCCGCGCCGCTGCCAATATGGGAAGCCAGGTGTTCTTCCTGCACTTCGAACGACATTTCATGGGTCATGCCGGGTTGGATGAGCGTGGAAAAATCCATAAATTAGCCTCTGATTGTAGAGTTTCGAAACAACGACGCATTATATCTTAATGCACCGCTCTCGTCGCCTCAGGCGGTAAACAGCCAGTCGCTGCCCTCGACCAAATTCAGCGCTTCGAAGCGCGCCCGGATGAGAGGGCGCGCCCCGCGCGCGCCAACCGCAGCCAGCAATATCGGATGTTCATACTGCGACCACCAGCTCGCCAACTGATGTGGCGGCAGGATGGGCAGCCCGCGGCGTGTGCGACCGATCTTGACCGGATCGATGTCAAAATAAGCCATCAAGGTTACCCCCTGGCGCTCAAGCTGCTTGCCCAGACGGCGCCCCATCATCCCAGCTCCCCAGATAAAAACCGCATCCCGGTCTCGAAGCGGACCATGGCGCAGGTAATACGCCTTGAGTCGGAGAAAATTTTCGAGCGAATAACGGCTGTCGGTGCGCGTCAGGCGCTCGGGGCGCTCACGCCAATCCAACAGCACCTGGGGAACCTTGCCAAAATGCGCGCCTGCCAGATACAGGCGCAGCCATAAATCGTAATCTTCAGCCCAGCCGTTCTCCTCATAACCGCCCACCCGTTCCAGCCACTCTCTGCGCAGCATTACACTGGGGTGGGGAAAAGGACTTTCGATGAAAATTTCACGGCGAACCTCCTCATCAGAGACCAGCGAATTCTGCCATTCCATATAAACCTGAAACCCCTGGCGAACCTGATTCGCTGGGAAACCCTGCGCCAGGCAGCCGACCAGGGCAACCTCAGGATGGTCATCCAAGTATCGAGCCTGAAGCTTCAGGCGGTCTGGATGGCTGCGGTCATCGGCGTCCATACGGGCAACGTAGGGAGCCTGGCAAGTCCGCAAGCCAGCGTTCAACGCTGAGATGATGCCAGCGTGCAGCTGGGAAAGGGCGCGCAGGCGCGGCTCACGCCGCGACCATGCCCGTAGGATGGCTGGCGTGGCATCTGTAGAGCCATCATCAATGGCGATGATCTCGAAATCTGCCAGGGTTTGACTGACCAGCGTTTCCAGCGCCTCATCCAGCGTATCAGCAGCGTTATAGCAAGGCAAGAGGACTGAAACCTTACTCATGATTAACTGGGGCGCACAACAGATGAGCTAACTGTTGAGCATGCAAAAAATCTGTTATCAGCAGGTCGGCTCCGGCGCCCACCAAGCGCTGGCGCTTGCGAACATCAAGCCCCTGGCGCCGCTGCTCATCAGCAGCCACGCCCAGCGCGACTGCGCCAACTGCGTGCGCCAGGCTGATTTCCACAGGTCCATCGCCAACCACCAATAACTCAGGACCTGCCAGGCGATTGACCTGCAAAAGGCGCCGTATGACCGCCTCCTTGGAGTCTTCCTCTGAATCGCCTTGTGCGCCAAAGATGTTGTCCCCAAAAAAATGCGCGACATCCAGCATGGCAGCTTCAGTTACCACATATTCCTGATCCGTGCCGCTGGCAAGGAATAATTGGACCTGGCGGTCTGCCAGGCTTTCCAGAAAAGCACGCGCTCCAACCACCATCCAGGCGTCGCGGGCTGCCTGGCTGCCATCCAGGCTGGCAAGCCGCTGACGAACGGGGGTCAGCAAGCGCTCGAGATACAGGTGCTTATACTCCGCGGGCGAGTACACCTCTTTAGCAATGCCATACCGCCGGACAGCTTCTGCCAGCCATTTCATTTGCTTGATGGTCAGGATTCCCGTAGAATGGTCGATATATGCGGCAACTTCCGCCTCGATTTCGGCGGGTGGTTCACCTCCACCCGTAATGCACGACACCATCAGCGCCCGCATGACGTCTTCCCAGCCGCGGCGAATCAGAGAAAGCGTGCCGTCGAAATCAAACAGGGCATAGCGCACCTGTCCCAGGACAACGCCCGGGTTGAGCACTTCCAGCCAGGGCAAGCTTTCAAACCGTCTCATCGTTTGCTGCTTTCGAGGCAATTGCGTAACGTTGGATGATCTCCTCTGGCGAAGCTGCGCCAGTTTGCAGCAGCTTTTCCACCGTGACAGCGGCTGCCAGATTGGCAAAAGCGACTGCCTCCCAGGGAGAAGCTCCTGCGCAAAGCGCTGCTGACAATGCCGCCTGGAAAGCATCCCCTGCGCCAACCGGGTCAAGCGGCGGCGTGACCGGAGCAGCCGGGATGCGCTCCTGGCGCTCGGTGGTGCAAGCCAATGCCCCTTTCCCGCCCAGCGTGATGAAGACTGGTCGCTGCACATGCCCGCTCAGTCTCCTGCCCAATTCCGGCAGATCAGCAGCAGAGTTGCCGCTCTCAGTCGAGATGCGCTCGAATGCTTGCTCTGCTTCGAACTGGTTAGGCTTGAGGTAACAATGATCGAATTGCCCGATGTTTTGGCGCGAATCAACCAGGAAGACCTTTTCCGGATAAGCCGCTGCCAGCGAGCTGAGCCTCAAGCGAACCCGTTCGGTGATCACCCCGTTGACTTCAAACTGATCCGCAATCAAGAGGGCATCCAGGCTGGGCAAGTGACGCTCCAGGCGCTGCAGCAGCTCGACTTCATAGGCATCCGAAAGCGGTGATGCATTTTCGAAATCTAAACGGGCATCTTCCTGCTGCGATTGATAGCCAAGCAAAATGGGCTTGATATAAACATTGGTGCACCTCTCCACCGCTGAAACGATCTCCCGGGTATCAATCCCTGCTCGGGACAACACATCCTGTAGCAGCGCTGCCCAATGATCCCGTCCAAAAACCGAGAAGATAATGACTCGACCCACGCCCAGGGTCTTCAAGTTTACGGCAACATTTCCTCCAGCGCCCGGAGAATAGACTTCTCGAATGATGGGACGGGGGAAGCGCGGCGTTTCACGCGATAACAAGGCACGCCTCATATCAGCGTACCAGTAGGCATCCAGAGCAATGTCCCCTACGACGGCGATCTTCAATCGGGACAACTGCGCCAGAACGTGATTCAGGCGTTCACGCCTCAAGTAATCCACCAACCTGCTCTTCATAATGCATTGACCTCGATCAGGGCGGCTTCCAGCATTTCACACAGTGCATGGTAGCACTGGATGTGCAACTCCTGGACGCGGTCGGTTTGGGCTGCCGGCGCCTGGACGGCGATATCCGCCAAGCCAGCCAGCCTGCCGCCTTGCTGACCGGTGAAGGCAATCACATTCAACCCGAGCGCCCGGGCAACTTGCGCCGCGTAGCAGACGTTGCGGGCATTTCCGCTGGTGCTGAGCCCCAAAAAGACATCGCCAACCTGAGCCAGGGATAATAATTCTTGCGCCAAGTGCATATCCCGGTCGGGCAGATCATTGGCTGCCGCGCTGGCTAAGGAGAGGTTAGCGCCCAACACAACCACTCGAAAACCCGGCTGCAAATTACGGCGCAGGACCTCTCCATCAGGCTGCTGCGCGATGCGCCAGGCAACAGCATCCGGCAAGGGGCGCAATCGGGCATAGGATTTGAGCAACTCAGCAGAAAAGTGCAGGGCGTCAGCCAGGCTGCCGCCATTGCCCGCCAGGTAAAGCGCCCTGCCCGCCTGGAAAGAGCGCCAAAGCATATCGAAAGCCTTGTGCAGCGCAGGGATAACCGGCTTTAAGGCTGGCTGGCGTTCAACCAGCGCTTGTAATGCAAGGTGTGGAGGCGGCGATGAAACAGCCGCCGCCTCTGGATGACGAACCTCCCGAAAGGCAGGCGTTAAGCGATGGAACAAATTGGGAATGGTGACTTTGTGGTCTCCGGTGATGTGATAGCCCTGCCCTCCCAGCGATGTGGGACGATTGATGATGTTCTTGCGCGGGCGGTAATAATAATCAGGCTGATCGCCCTTGACTGGCGCGTGGTAATCGGGCAAAGGACGCAAGTCGAAGTTCGCAGTCGTCAGCGGCGCTGCTTGAAAACCCAGGTTGCGGGCAATCGTGACCGCTTTCAAGAACACTTCCGGTCCTGTGACGGCTGAACCGAAATTGAGAAAGACCCCCTCCTCTAACTGGCTGACCGAGGCGACAAAGCAGCGAAAATCTGCGCCGCTGGCAGCGCCCAGCACCGAAAAATCAGCCTGGGGATGCTGGTGGATAATATCCGCGCCAATGGTCACGTGGATTGTCGCCGGCAAGCCCAGGCGGTAAGCGTGATAGAGCAGGCTGACCGATCGATAGGGAAATAATTCGGGATTCTCCGCCATAAAACGACCCATCGAGGCGCCATACCCCAAGCCGTCGCGCACGCCCAGGCGCAAGGCGCGGTGCATCAGCGCGCCAGTCTCTTCTGCCATGCCAAAAGTGCCGTCTTCGATGCCGCGCGCCACGTCTTCGCTGGTTTCACCGATCATCGCCAGCTCAAAGTCATGAATGGAGACGGCGCCGTTGCCCGCCAGGTGGGTGATAAAACCGCGTTCCATCAGGTCGATCAGCAGGCGCGACAACCCGCACTTGACGACATGCGCCCCAATCATCCAGATCACCGCTCTGCCCAATTGGCGGGCGGTAACGATGCGCCTGGCAACATCATCCAGCTCCAGGCTCTCGAAGGGCGGCGGAGGCGCTTCAGGCGCAACCAGGTCTGCCAGGTGTACCAGGTTAGGACGCTCCCGAAGCGGATAAGTGCGGATACGAGAGAAATCAATGAATGGGGACATCAGGATACACTCTTCTTATGGGATGGTTCACATTTTATCATCACCATTCGCAGAAATGAGCCTTATGCTTCCTCAATGCATAGGTATAATAATCCATGTGGAGGTAAATATGAGCACTCAACTTACCTGGCATGGACACGCTACTCTCAGCCTGGAGACAGGCGGCTATCACATCCTGGTGGATCCCTTTTTCACCGGCAACCCAAAGGCAGGCGTTTCACCCGACCGCGTCAAAGCCGATTTCATCCTGGTCACCCATGGGCATGGCGACCATGTTGGCGATACCGTTCCCATCGCCCGGCGCACCAAGGCGCTGGTGATCTCCAACTTCGAGATCGCCTCCTGGCTGGAAAAACACGGCGTCCGCACCCATGGACAGCACCTGGGCGGCGGGTACCATCACCCATTCGGCTACCTCAAGCTGACGCTGGCGCTGCACGGTTCAGCGCTGCCTGACGGTTCGTACGGCGGGAACCCGGCAGGTTTTCTGCTGACTACCCTGGATGGAAAGAAAATTTACCTGGCAGGCGACACCGGATTGTTTGGAGATATGAAGCTGATCGGCGAAGAAGGGTTGGACCTGGCAGTGATTCCCATCGGCGACAACTACACCATGGGTCCCGAGGATGCCCTCAGGGCAGTCAAGCTGCTGCAACCCAAAACGGTCATCCCCATCCACTTCGGAACCTGGGATTTGATCGCCCAGGATGTAAACTCCTGGGCGGCGCAAGTAGAACAACAGACGGGTACTCAGGTGGCGGTCCTAACCCCTGGCGAGACGTTCACACTGGTCTAGAATCTCAAAGCGCTATCCCTGCAACCAGGCGCAGCCTGCTCGATGCACTCATTTCGGCGATCATGGGCAAGCTGCGCCTTGTCGTTTCATCGCACAGCATGGCGGAAGCGCTTCTCAGACGCAACCCGTTTTACAGAATTCTTCTGCCTTCGTTTGATATAATCCACCTCAGTTTGGAGGTGAACATGTTTAACAATATCTTTCGACGCAAGGAAAGTGAAGAAAAAATCCGCAAAGAAGGTCGCCTGCCGCCAGGGCAATCTTTGACCCAAAAATTTCCCGTCCTGCATTATGGTCCGGTGCCTGGATTCGACCCGGCGCGCTGGGATTTCAAAGTTTGGGGAGAGGTCGAAGAGCCTGTGCGCTGGACCTGGGAGCAATTCAACCAGCTACCCAGGACAAAACGGGTGATGGACATCCACTGCGTTACGCGCTGGAGCAAGTTTGACACGGAGTGGGAGGGCGTATCGGTGCGCACGCTGGTAGAACAGGGCTTCATCAAGCTCAAGCCCAGCGCAAAGTACGTGATGCAGCACGCCGAGTATGGCTTTACGGCTAATCTGCCCCTGGAAGTGGCGCTGGCGGATAACTTCTTGATGGCAACGCACTTCAACGGAGAGCCGCTCACGCCAGACCATGGCTACCCGCTGCGGGGTGTGGTGGGTTACCTGGTTGGCAGGGAAGATCTGACCGTCCCTTACTTTTGGAAAGGGGCAAAGTGGCTGCGCGGGCTGGAATTCATGACCCACGACCGCCCCGGATTTTGGGAACAAGCCGGATACCACATGAACGCTGACGTGTGGAAAGAAGAACGATTTGGATAAGTTGATCGAAGGAGGCTTGACTTGAAAAGTTTAATGCAGCGCGCCTTGAACCTGGCTCAGTTGCAGGGCGCTGAATATGCCGATATCCGGGTGGTACACAACCGCACCGAAAGCCTGGTGGTCAAGAATGGCGTGGTGGATGCGCTCAACTTCAACGAAAGCATCGGCTTTGGGGTACGCGTGCTGGTGGACGGCGCCTGGGGGTTTGCTTCCAGCCGAGAGCTGACCGAGGCTGAAGTGGATACTCAGACAGCGCTGGCGGTGGAGATTGCACACGCCTCGGCGCTGGTCAAGAACGGACGAGTGAACCTGGGACCCCCCGTGACCAGCCAGGGAGTTTACCACACGCCGCTGAAAGTTGACCCTTTCACCATTTCCCTGGATCAGAAGCTGCAGGTGCTCTTGCAAGCCGACGCAGAAATGAGCCGCGTGGCAGGCGTGCGCGTACGGCGCGGGAACCTGACTTTCATCCAGGAACACAAGTGGTTTGCCAACACGGAAGGCGCTTTCACCGAGCAGACTATCGTAGAAACTGGCGGCGGTTTACAGGCTACCGCCGTGGGGGATGGCGAAGTACAGGTGCGTTCCTTTCCAACCTCCTTTGGTCGGCAGCAGGTTACCGCCGGCTGGGAAATGGTGGAAAAATGGGATTTCCCCGGCAATGCCTACCGAGTCGCCAACGAAGCAGCCGCGCTGCTCAAAGCCGACCCTTGCCCCAGCGAGATAACCACCACCCTCATCTTGGGCGGCGACCAGGTAGCGCTTCAGATTCACGAATCTTGCGGGCACCCTACAGAGCTGGACCGGGTGTTTGGCAGCGAGGCAGCTTACGCCGGCACCTCCTTCCTCACCCCCGATAAGCTGAATACCTTCCAATACGGCTCGCCTGTAGTCAACATAACCGCCGACAGCCTGCGTCCCCTGGGCTTGGGCACCTTTGGCTGGGATGATGAAGGGGTGCCAGCCCAGTCAACGCCGCTGGTCAAAGAGGGCGTGTTCGTCGGCTATTTGATGTCGCGCGAAACTGCAGCGCAGCTCGACCGCGCTTCCAACGGGTGTATGCGCGCTTCGGGCTGGAACCGCATCCCAATCGTTCGCATGACGAACGTCAGCCTGGAACCAGGCGAGTGGCGACTGGAAGACTTGATTGCCGATACCGACGAAGGCATCTACATGGAAACCAACCGCTCGTGGTCGATTGACGACAAGCGTTACAACTTTCAATTTGGCACGGAAATCGGGTACGAGATCAAGAACGGTAAACTGGGACGCATGTTGCGCAACCCCACCTATACCGGCTTCACGCCGCAGTTCTGGAACAGTTGTGATGCCGTTTGCGGCGGAAAAGACTGGCAGATGTGGGGCACTCCCAATTGCGGAAAAGGTCAGCCCGGGCAAGTCGCTCATACCGGTCACGGCGCGGCGCCGGCGCGCTTCCGCAATATCCGCGTCGGAGTGCTCAAAGCGCCCTAGAGGAGGCTGGAAATGTTTGGAGAAGAAGAAGCCAGGAAATTGATCGATAAAGTATTCAAGCGGGGCGGATGCCAATCGGTGGAAATTTTATTGTTATCCAACGACCAATCCCTGACCCGCTTTGCTAATAACACCATTCATCAAAACGTGGCGGAACGCGATGCCGATTTGATCGTGCGTTGTTTCATCGGAAAGCGCATGGGGATTGCATCGACGAACCGGTTTGACGAGACTGCCCTAGACGAGGTGATTGCCCGTGCCCGCGAGAATGCCGCTGCCAGCCCCGAAGACCCCTATTACCCCGGTTTGCCAGAGCCGGCAGACTATCAAACAGTCCGACCATACGACCAGGCGACGGCAAGTTACCCTCCTAAAAGCAGGGCAGAAGCGATTGGAATTGTATGCCGCCTGGCTGCCGAAAAAGGTCTGAACGCTTCAGGCGCTTTTTCGACCGGCAGAAGCGAAGTGGTCATCGCCAATAGCCTGGGGGTGTTTGCCTACCACGCTGCAACCAGCGCTGATTTTCAAACAGTGGTGATGAGCGCTGACTCTTCAGGGCGCGCCCACGCCTCAGCCTGGAAAGCCGCGGACATTGACGCCGAAGCGCTGGGCAGCGAGGCGGTGCAAAAAGCCGAACTCAGCCGTAACCCGCGCGCCGTTCCTCCGGGTGAATACACCGTGGTGCTCGATCCCTATGTCACCGAAGATTTGCTGCACATGCTCAACTTCCATGGCATGGGCGCTCAGGCAGTATTCGAGGGGCGCTCCTGGATGAACGACCGCCTGGGTCAGAAAGCCATGAGCGCTGAGGTTTCCATCTGGGATGATGGCTTGGATCTAACAGGCTTGCCCATGCCCTTCGATTATGAAGGGGTGCCGCGCCAGCGCGTGGAAATCGTCAGCCAGGGTGTGGTACAAGGTCCAGTCTATGACCGCTATACTGCTGCCAGGATGGGAAAAGTCAGCACCGGACATGCCTTGCCGCCCACCGCGCGCGGCTTTGGTCCGATCGCTGCTAACCTGTTTATGGCGCCGGGCATTGCAACCCTGGAGGAGATGATTCGCTCCACTCGAAAAGGGCTGCACATCACCCGCTTCTGGTATACCCGCCTGGTGCACCCGCGCGACTGCGTCATTACCGGCATGACCCGCGATGGGGTGTTCCTGATCGAAAATGGCGAGCTGGCTTATCCGGTGAAAAACCTGCGCTTCACCCAATCGTATGTCGAGGCGCTCAACCATGTGGAGATGGTCGGCAAAGAAACGCGCCTGCTGGCAAGCGAATTCGGCGGGATGGCGGTTCGTGTGCCGGCTCTGAAACTGAGCGCCTTCAATTTCACCGGCGCTACAGTATAAATCGTGAAAAAAGCCTCCAAAAAGTGAATGTCCGCCAAGCCTTTTGAACCCTCCTGGAATTCAATCAGAACTCACCCCACGCCGAGGTGGTTCCAAGAAGCCAAGTTTGGCATCTATACCCATTGGGGAGTCTATGCCGTGCCAGCAAGGGGTCCGAATGCCACCTGGTATCCCTATAACATGTACCGTGAGGGCACGCCGCAGTATGACTATCACCTCAAAATGTATGGCGGTCCAGCAAAGTTCGGATACAAAGATTTCATTCCCCAGTTCACCGGAGAGAAGTTCGATCCCGCAGCCTGGGCAGATCTGTTCCGCCGCGCGGGCGCCCGCTTTGCCGGACCGGTAGGTGAACATCATGACGGCTTTTGTATGTGGGACACGCGCCTGTCGGAATGGAATGCCAAGAAGATGGGACCCAGGCGTGATGTGGTTGGCGAACTCGAAAAAGCCATCCGCAACCAGGGTCTAAAATTCCTGGTTGCCCTGCATCATGCCGAGAATTGGTGGTTCTACCCCCACTGGCGGAAGGAATTTGACACCTCGGACCTTCGCTGGTCGGGTTTATACGGCGAACCGCACAATTTGGACGGCAACGTGGGCGAGGGTTTCTTCGAGCAAGACCCTCCCAGCCAGGCTTTTTTGGAACGCTGGAAGGCAAAAACGCTCGAAGTGATCGAGCGCTACCAGCCCGATTTGTTGTGGTTCGATTTTGGCATCCGCGGCATCCAGGAACATTACCGCCTGGAAATGCTGGCAGAATACTACAACCTGGCAAACAGTTGGGGGAAAGAAGTCGTTGTAACGTATAAATGGCACGACCTGGCGCCAGGCGCTGGCGTGGTGGACCTGGAACTGGGACGCTTCGACTCCTTGACCTATCATGATTGGATCACCGACACCACCGTTGACTTGGGAGAAGCCTGGGGATACATCCAGGAGGCGGAATACAAGTCCGTGCGGACGCTGGTGCATTACCTGGTGGATAACGTTTCCAAGAATGGCTACCTGCTGTTGAATGTTGGTCCAAAGGCAAATGGCGAAATCCCAGACGAGGCGCAGGAACTGCTCCTGGGCATGGGGAAATGGCTGGAAATCAATGGAGAAGCCATCTACGGCACAACGCCCTGGCTGACATTTGGCGAAGGACCCACTCACATGAAGAAGTCTGGATATTTCATGGAAGATCAGGAAGTGCAATACACCGCCAAAGACATCCGGTTTACGGTCAAAGACGATCGGCTGTATGCCATCTTGTTAGGGTGGGCAACAGAACCAGTTTTGATTCAATCGCTCAAACAGTTGTATCCGGGTGAAATCAAAGCGGTTCATATGTCAGGCGTTGATGGGGAATTAGACTGGCGCTGGACGCCAGATGGGCTGCTGGTTACACTGCCCGCGGAGAAACCTTGTGACCATGCCTTTGTCCTACGCATTGACAGGCAGCACCCTTTTCAAGGCTGAGAGCCTGCCAGGCAATTCCTCTATCGCCCGGTATAAGCAGCCATGCGGTAAGGATGTGAAATTCTGCTAAATGAACTTTATGAGAAATGGAGGTTTTTTCGATGTTGAAAGCCGTCATGACACAACCTGGTTCCATTACCTTCCACGAAGTCGAAAAACCGCAGATTGACCCAGACCAGGTCTTGATCAAAATCCAGCGCATTGGCGTCTGCGGCTCGGATATTCACGTGTTCCATGGCATGCACCCCTACACCAGCTACCCGGTTGTGCAAGGGCATGAGGTTTCGGGAATTATTGCCGAGGTGGGCGCGTCGGTTCAAGGATTATCCGTTGGGGATAAAGCCGTCTTTATGCCCCAGGTGACCTGCGGCAAGTGCTATCCATGCCGTCACGGGATGTATCATATCTGCGACCACTTGAAAGTCATGGGGTTCCAGACCAGCGGAGCCGCGCAAGAGTTTTTTGCAGTCAATGCTGAGATGGTCCTCAAAGTGCCCGAGTCGATCTCACTCGACCAGGCTGCCATGATCGAACCAGTGTCGGTGGCGGTGCATGCTCTGGCGCGCTTTGGCGAAGTCAATGGTCAAAAAGTGGTGGTATTAGGCGCAGGTACGATTGGAAACCTGACGGCGCAAGTCGCCAGGGCAGAGGGCGCCGAGGTGCTCATCACCGACATCAGCGATTACAAGCTCGAAAAAGCAGCGCAGTGTGGGCTGCAACACACCGTCAACACCAGCCGAGCAGACCTGGGCGAGGCAATCCAGGAAGTATTTGGAGCAGACAAAGCCGACCTCATCCTGGAATGCGTCGGCGTCCAGGACACAATCTCACAAGCGATTACACATGCCCGCAAGGGCAGCACGATCATCGTCGTGGGGGTTTTTGGTAAGAAACCAGAAGTGGATCTCGGACTGGTGCAAGACCGCGAGTTGTCCATCCTGGGAACGTTAATGTACCAAAAGCGCGATTACCAGAAGGCAATCGCCCTCATCGAAGCAGGCAAGCTGACCCTTGACCCCCTGGTGACCCACCGCTTCGAGTTCAAGCGTTACCTGGACGCATACCAGGCAATTGAAACCTCGGGCGGCAGGTACATGAAGGTCATGATCGAGCTATAGCGAGCATTTCAGTCCGTCTCGTCCTGATCCTTTTCTGCATCTTTCTGGACAATGGCGCGGAAGGTCGCCACGCGCTCCCTGACAGCCTGGGTGAACAGGATGGTCGTGAGCGAAATAAATCCCAGGAACAAGGGAACGACGAAAACAACGCTCAATCCAATGAATACAATGGTAAAGAAGAGCAGCACCAGGGTAAAACCAGGCGAGGCTAAAACGGTAAACAATCCGTTGCGCCAGGCAAGCCGCAGGCTTTCATCCTCCTGAATCATCAGGAAAGGCACCGCAAAAAACTGCACCACCACCCATGAGATCAAAATCGAAAGCATCAAAATGCGCAAGGCAGCGCCCCACCAGGCTTCCACCATGCCATAGAACAACGCGCCATTAATGGTCAGGAAAATCACGGCAACGTTTGCCAGCGCCCACAGCCAACTTTTAAAGAAATATTTCTTGACGCCTTCGACTAAACCACGAAAACCCAGGCTTTCCCCGCGCACCAGGCGGCTTTCGACATAACACAAGCCGAAGGTCACCGGCGGACCGAGAATCACGGTCATCCAGGCAAAAACCCACAGGATACCCAAAACAACCTGCCCTACCCAATCATCCCACCAATTGACGAGCGCCTGGACAAACACTTGAATGGAAGCAGGATACTTACTGAGACGACTTTGAGTCATGAACTGGTCCTCGGAAAACAAGAATTAAGGAATTATAAACGAATTCTCCAAGGCTCAAAAGCCGCAAAAAATGCGTATAATGACGTCATCCCATTCTGGAGGTTACCGATGAGCGAATCTGTGATTCTATGGGGCGCGGCAGGCGGGATTGGCAGCGCGCTGGCGGCTCACCTGGTCGAAAAGGGTTTGAAAGTCCTGGCTGCCGGACACAACGTCACTACGCTGACGGAGATCACGCCTTACATCTTCGAAGCGGATGTGAACAACCCATTTTCGGTTCAAACGGCGGTTACCAGCATGAGCCAGGAAATTGATCAGTCGGCGTTATTTATCTATGCCTGCGGCGATATTACGTCGCAGCAGGTGGCTAAAATGACGCTGCAGACCTGGCAGCGGATTCTCGACGCTAACCTGACCGGAGCGTTCTTGACCACTCAGTCCAGCATCCCTTTGCTGGCGCCAACCGCCCATCTATTCTACCTGGGAGCCATCCATGAACGGCTGCGCCTGCCAGGGCTAAGCGCTTACGCAGCTGCCAAAGCTGGACTAGAAGCTTTTGCCGAAACGGTTCGCAAGGAAACCCGGATGAAGGTAAGCGTGGCGCGTCCTGCCGCAGTTGCCACAGATTTCTGGCAAAAGGTGCCTTTCAAGCTGCCGCCGCATCACTTAACCCCGCAGCAGGTGGCGGAAAAAATCTGGCAGGCTTATCAGGAAGGTCACCAGGGTTTGCTCGATCTCACTTGAGCAAAGAAAAGAATCACTTCCTGATTATTTCAACGCCTTGCGGTGTGTCGCGCACTTCCCAACCCAATGAGGCAATTTGAGCGCGCAATTGGTCCGCACGCGCCCAATCTTTTTGCAGGCGCGCGTGCTGGCGTTCTGCGACCAGGGCGCGCACCTCATCCGGAATCACCTCTTGCGGTTGTCCTCTCCCGCGCCGGCGTTCGAGCGCCTGCTGCCATATTTCCATCGGTATATCATCCAAAGATGCCGGAAGTCTGAAGTCGCCTAAAGCGTCACAAGGAAAAGTCGAACCACTTCGAAAATATTCCTCCTGCACGCCTCGCAGAAGAATCACCCCGCCGCGCCCCATGACGCGACAGCGTCCTTCTGAAAGCTCCATAATTAGTGAGGTATGTTCATCCAGACCAACGATGGTCTGACCGGCAGGCAATAGAGCGACCAGGCGTTGGAAGCGCTCTTTGCCCATATAGCAGTGGCTGGTATCCAGCTTGACGCCGCCATCTGTATTATTCCAGTGGGGTATAAATACCAGCGACAGACCATAAGCGCCGAAGAAATCCAAACCTGCCTGCCAATGAAGGTCTTCCCCCGCTTTGTAGACCTCATACACTGGGAGGACGTAAGCGCTCAGCGCCAAAACGCCCGCGCTAGCCAGCATCAAGGTAGCCCCCAACCGATGGCGTGCGACCAGTATGTGATAAGCCAGGCTGTACTGCAACTGCCTGACGGCATAAGTTGGACTGCCAGGACCCAGAAAGATCCAATCCGAGTCCCACAGAGGCTCCGTGATCTGAGGGTCATCGGGCGAAAACGACGTCCCTTTCTGGCGCGCTGGAATCACTCGAATCTGAGGGGCATAATTTTGCAAGCGAAGCGCCATAAAATCTGCCACCTCCTGCGCAACCAGGCTGGAATTGGGCTGAAACCCTGCCGGGGTTTCCAGAATGTTGATCTGAAAAGGTGTTGTTAGTTGACTGGCGATATACTCGTGCGTTTTGCCGCTTGAAGGCGAGGTTTCTCCAGAGCCGAATAAGATGACCGCGCCAGGTCTTAAGTCTTGCATGATCGCCTCGTACTCATCTCAATCGAACATAAATAAACCAGGGATAATTTGATCAACCGTGTCATGTTGGCTGTGCTGGCTTGCATCTACAGCTTCAGGTGTTGAGCGTGGTGAGGGTAAAGATGCTGGCAGCTGGCACCCTGGCAGTGATGCCGGTAAACGGCCAATGCATTCCACTGGCTGGCAGGCGGTCCACCGTATGACAATTTTCATCCTGTGAGGTGCGGTAATAGCTCACCTTGCCCCGTAACACTTCCTCTGGAAAACCTTTCAACAGCACATTCAGCCAGGCGGGCAGATTCGATTGGTTAATTCCCACCACGGTGAACTGCTCACGGGCTGGGTCGCTAAAAGCCAGCACGCGCACACCGGGTGAATCGCTCTCAGCCGCCAGGCGCACAAACCCTGGACGGACAAAGCGGAAGACCTGCTTGCAGGCGTAATAGCGCTTCTTGGGTGTGTAGAGGCGCAGCCCGGCGCGCAGCAGCCCATAAATCGTCCAGGCTTCATCGTGATCATGGTAATTGTCGAAGGCATCCCAAACCAGCGAAGCGCTGAACCCATTCTCAAGGTGATCGAACAGGCGCTGAGTCATCACCCAGGCAACATACCATTCCCGTTCCCCGCTTTGTTCCAGGTCGCCATATTCAGTCATCCACAAAGGGATTTCCGGATTAAGACCGCTCTGCACAGCCTGGCGGACAGCCTGATAAGCTTCCCTGGAATATCCAGTGTAATCGTGCATGCCAAAGGCTCCGATACGCTCGCTCAATTTTTGGGACTGCGCCAACTCGCGCAGGTAGGAATCATCGAACCGGCTCTGTTCAGCCACCACCAGCCGGATGTCATCCAAGCCGCGGATTTCAAGCTCGTCCACCAAAATTTCACAAACGCGCACAAAATCAGGCGGGGCAACGGTCGGACCCTCAGGGCTGCCAAGGTCCGTCTCGTTCAACGGTCCAAACAGCCTCAAATCGATCTGCTCCCGCTTTTTCGCCCACTCCACCATCGATGCCAACATGCGGGAAAAATCTGCGAAATCAGTCAGAGTCTTTCCATCGGATCCCAGCATCCAGGCAGGCACATCCCCGCTGGCGGTCAGATAGGGCTGTATGCCGCGGCTGTTCATCCAGCGCATCATCTGCCAGCCGCGTTGGAAGATGTCGCCCCGGTAGATCGACTCTAAATTGTGCTCGTCCAAAGAAGCCGGTCCAATCTTGCCAGTAGGATCGATCCAATTGGATTTTCCCCAGACATCCACCCGGAACAACGTGGCGCCCAGGTCGTCCACCAGTAGCTCCAGCGCGGGAATCAGCCTGCCCTCGTCCCAGTATTTCGCATTGATATTGACGCCAAAGCCATCGATGGACTGGAAAGCCGAGGTTGAGTCGACGAAAATGTTCACCATGTTTCCAGGATGGGGCATACAAGCCTCCAATCGCCATCACCCGACAAGCCGGTAGTGAGATTTCATTTCCTGATGCTCTTCCATCGCCAGGATTTCGTCGAGGAACTGGCGCGCCTGGTGTTGGGATGTGGTCCAGGGATCGAGCATGATCAGTTCTTCCAACAGACGGCGGCTGCCGGCAAGATATGCCGCCAATTCTAACTCGACGGGCGCCACGCGGTCGCGCAGCAGGTAAGCCAGCACGGCAGGCGGCAGCTCCCTGGTTGGAATGCCCCGCACAGCCCCCTGATCAACCCAGGCAGGAATTTCTACGGCGATATCCTCCGGCACGCCCGCCAGGAACTTGCCCCGGTTGGGTATGTTGACAATGCAAATCCGCTGTTCACCGGTTTCCAGCGCTTCGATGAGCGGGACAATCTGCTCGCCAGATTTCACCGGCTTGAGATAGTCAGTCATCCTGGCGTTGGCATCCCGGCTGACCCGCAGATTTTCCCTGGCATTGCCCTCCACCCAGTCGAAATACCATTCCCAAAACTTGCCTGGATTTTCCTTCCAGCGCTTTTCGGTCTCTGCATCGCGATGATACCACCAACCCCAGGCGCCGCCCCCGGCAGTCGCCGTGTCGCCAATCGGTACTGCGCCAAGCCGGCGGTAAATATCTACCGGTTTGGGACCCATGTGATCGCCCTCGCTGCAGGTTTGAAAATAGGCTTCGGATTCCTTTTCGACCCATTCTGCAAAGCGCGGCAGTTGATTCGCCCCTTGATAAGTCAAGCGCGTCAGCCAGAGGAAATGGTTGACGCCAGCCACCTCAAAATCCAAGCCGTCGCGCCCCAACCCCAAGAGCGAAGCGACATGGTAAACGCCCGAAAAACCATGGCACAGCCCAACCATTTTCAAGGCAGGGTACTTTCGGGAGAGAAGGGTAACGCCGCCAAAAACAGGGTTGGCAACCTGTAAATACCACGCTTGAGGGCATATGCGCAAGATATCTTGCGCCAGCGACTCGAACAGCCGGAACTGATAAAAATTAATCCAGAAGGCTTCATCGTGCATGATTGCCAGGCTGCCTCCCCAGCGATAACCATAACGCCGGGCAATTTCCCAACCGGCGCGCAGCCGATGATGACCGGCAGCCAGGGCGGTGTTGATGACATAATCAGCCCCGCTCAAACTTTCCTGGCGGTCGAGGGTTTTCTCGAATTCCAGGTGTACTCCCAGCTCTGCCGCATAACGGCGGCACAACGCGTAACTTCCCTCCAGGCGGTCCGGATTGATGTCCATAAAGCTGACCGTGCAGCCTTTCAGGCTGGGGGTCAGGCAAATATCACGGATTAAAGAAAGTGAAAAAGCGCCGCTTCCAGCGCCTATCAACGCAATTTTCATCGCTTGGGTAATTCCTCCTGAAAAACTATCGATAACCTCTCAATACAGCGCTCTCTGAAAAAAAGACCGCTAATCGCCAGCATTCTCTTAATCTGATTCCGCCTCGTATTTGACCCGCAACAACTCGCCGCGGCGCACCTGGAAGGCGTCGAAATCTCGCGCCACAACAGAAGCCGGGAAGATAGCCTGGGCTTCTGCCAGCACATCACGCTCCCGGTAGCGGCGAGAGATGTGGGTGAGAATCAGGTGCCGCACGCCTACCCTGGCAGCCAGCAGCGCCGCCTGGCGGGCTGTCAGGTGGGCAAACTGCTCTGCCATCGCCGCTTCTTCTTCGAGATAGGTCGCCTCGATGACCAGCGCATCCGCCTCACGACAGACGTTTTCCAAATCATGGGTGCGCCCAACGTCGCCGACGTGCACCAGGCGGGTGCCAGGGCGCAATTCACCGAGCACTTCATCCGGCTGAACAACCCGTCCATCTGGCAGCGTGACAGCCTGCCCATTCACCAGATCCCTCCGCCAGGGTCCGGCGGGGATGTTCAACGCTTCAGCCCTCTCAGGCAGGAAAGGACGGCGGTCTTTTTCTTCGAAGAGATAACCATAACAATCAGGACCACGGTGCCAGACTGGAAAAGCTGTAACCGCAAAATCTTCGGCTTCAAAAATGACCCCAGGTCTGATCTCGCGCAAGTGCAATGCCATGGGCGGTTCGGCGCCGCGCAGCACTACGCCATAGATCAACTCACGAATGCGGTCGAGCGCCCAGCGCCCGCCATAGATTTCAAGCTCTTCGATCGTTTCCCAGCGAGAAAACGTAGAAATCAAACCTGCCAAACCCAGGATGTGATCCAGGTGTCCGTGGGTGATCAAGATGCGGTTGAGGCGTTTGAAGCCCAGCCCCGATTGCAGAATTTGACGCTGCGTCCCTTCGCCGCAGTCGATCAAAAAACGGTGTTCATTGTGCATGACCACCTGAGCTGAAAGCCCGCGGCGCACGGAGGGCGCCGAAGCGGAGGTGCCGAGGAAGATGAGTTCGAACAACGACGAATCCTTGAGATGAATTAGAACCTAATTTTACCCCAGGAATACCTCGTTGAAGTCAGACTTTGATGCTGGCAAACTCAGGCATACCGGCTTGCCAGCAACGTTGCATCGTAAGGAGCGCGCCGGCTTGGACAGATCTCCCGCGGGCAGAGCTGGCAGGAGACAAAGCTGGTCTCCAGCGGAAACAGTAACCCGGAAACTGATTTTCGCGGCAGCATCAAATAGCTTTCTGTCAGGCGCACACCAACGCTCGCTTCTGGATTCGTAAAAAGGTCAAAAAGCGGCTTTTGCTGTTGGAGAGGCCAATCCTCCAGCGAACCAGGGTTCATAATCGAAGTATGACCAGGCTGGTATACCTGAATCAAATGATCTTCCAGGTACTTGTAAGCAACGCTCAGCGCCTCTTCCATGATGGCATCTGCCCAGAACTTACCCAGGAAGCCCTCCACGCCAGCCGCCCAGGCTTCGATCTCACTGCCGCAGGTGACGATGAACGGAAAGACCCGCTGCGCCTCTTTGAGATTGACCGCCAGGATGCGGCTGGTCAACCGGATGCCATTGACCCACACAAAATCATCGCCGCGCTCTTCGATATAAGCCAGCCGGTAGAGCGCTTTGGGGCGGACAAGCTCCTGAGCCTGCTGCCACAGGTCGATGAAGTCATGGGTTGAACTACTGCCTTCCTTGAGCCTTAAGCGCCGGAGCAGGTCAGATGGAGTGACCGTAAAAGGGATAGAATCCAACAGGATTTCATCCATCGCGTTCATCGAGGCAGTCATCAGCTCCCTTACGCCCCAGCCCGCAGGTCTTGGACGGTGCGTTGCTCAATGGAAAAATGGAGAAAATCAACGGTCGTGCCTGAACCTATGGGACATTGCGCCACCAATCCCACCTGGATGGTGCGCGGCGCCGCCAGATGAAACAGGCGCACCATGCGCCAGCTCTTGCCATCGGGGGCGTAATGCATGCCGAAGACATCGCCAACTCGGCAAATCTGCAGCCACAGGTCTGGGAGTTCCAGGTCAGCGCCGTTGGCGTCATCGGAAACGTCGCGGGTGACCACACTCACCGCCGCCCGGGTGCCAAAATCGGTGCTTTCATAGCAGATCTTCGCCCAATTGCGCTCATCATGGCGCACCATGAGCGCCCCGGCATCATACGTGTTAGTGTGAGCGGGTCTGACATGCGCCCGGGCGACGAAATCGCCGCTGACATAGCGCCAAAGGTAAGGAGCGTCGTCCTTGACAAGCGCGCCGGTCGGGCTGCGGAAATAATCCACCTCGGCTGGAACATGCACGCGCATCCCCCCATTGGGTAAAGGTTCCCACTTGAGCGGCGGGTGTTCCCAGGTCAGCGGAGTGGTCAGGGGAATATCATGGACAAATTCTTGTAACAGGTTCATTCTCAACTCCATTCGGTCAAGATTCCTGAGAGCAGCGCAGCGCGTTCGGCAAGGCTGTCGATGAGCACAAATTCGCGTTCGGAATGCGCCCCCTCCCCAATGCCGCCCAAGCCATCCAAAACTGGTACGCCCAACGCGGCGACAAAGTTGGCATCTGATCCACCGCCGGTGCTGCCTTCGCTCAATGTCAACCCCATCTTGGCGGCAATAGACTGCGCCTTTTGAAAGGTAGCGACCATCCGTTCATCACGCGGCATGGGCGGACGGTCCTGGGTCACAATGACGCTCACTTTTGCGCCTTCCAGCGCCGGTTCGAGCGCCTCAGCCCAATGACGGATGCGCTCCGTTTCCTGAGCATTCTCAACCCGAAAATCGACCAGGGCGCGCGCCTCATCAGGGACAACGTTGCTGCGCGTGCCTCCAGTCACTATGCCCACGTTGACTGTTGTGCCGCGGGCATAATCCGTCAACCGCTGGACTGACAGGATGTGATGCGCCAGCTCTTCGATCGCATTACATCCCTGGGAGTGATTGGCGCCAGCGTGAGCAGCGCGGCCTCGAGCGACAATCTCGATATCACCCGTTCCCTTGCGGGCGGTTTTCAAAGCGCCATCTGGCAAGCCTGGTTCCAGGCAAAGCACCAGCGATGCCTGCGCCGCCAACGCCTCGATGCGGGATCGGGAATGCAGGCTGCCAGTTTCCTCGTCCGAGGTGAGCAAAATGGCAAGGGGACGTGTGGGAAATTGGTTGTGCTTTTGCATCAGGCGCACTGCCTGGAAGAAGATTGCGATTCCCGCCTTCATATCCAGCGCGCCGGGACCATACAGCCTGTTATCTTCCACGCGCCAGGGGGTCTTTGCCAGCGTTCCAAGTTCATAGACGGTATCCATGTGGCACAGCGCCAATATGCCGCCTTCCCCGCCCCGCCATTGACCAAGTACCAAGTCGCCGACTGCTTCTCGCCCTTCGACGGACACAACGGCGCCCAGCTCACTCAACTGTTGGGCTAAGAAGCTCCCCAGCCTGTCCACTGCGGCTTTATTTGTCGTGGGCGACTCCATCGCTACCATGCGCAGGAGGAAATCAAGAAGTTGATCCTGCGCCTCGCGAAACGCCTGGATAGTGAGCATGGCTACTCAGCTCTTTTCCTGAGCGCTTCCACGATCTCCCCCTGGGCAACGAGCAATTGAGCCATCCATTCGACGATCGCCACAGTGGCGGCAGCTACCACGCTGCCGAACAAGAAACCCAGGATGACCCCCAGCAAGCCTCCCACCCACCAGGTGCCTGGAGAGACCATCTCATTGACCAGCGCCAGGAAGGCTCCCAACAAAATTGCCCAAAAAGCCAGAACCACCAGGCGAATCAGGCTGCTCAATGCACGCAGCCGAAGAACGATCACTTTTGTCCGCTCATGCTCATAGAGAAACATCTCCGTCTCCTTTCTCGAAGAAATGCCTTCTGAACACCCAAAACCATTACCTTTGCGGAATGAAAATCTTATTCCGCACCGCAAATTGATTGACCGAAGAAAATATACCTTCGTGCAACATGGGCACCGGGTCGCCAGTGACGCCTCCCACGGTGGCATGGACATGCAAGTGAGGGATAGAAGGAGCGCTGGAATTGCCCACCATGCCAATCATGCGGTTGAAACTGACCCATTCCCCCGGTTTGACCATAATGCTGCCATTGCGCAAACCGCCCAGGGTTACATAGAAAACATCGCATTGAATGACAACATGGTTACCCAGGTGGGTATCTACCGGGGCGAAAGGCTCTACATCCGGATGACCATCCTCGACATATGCGACGACCCCCATGCATGGGCTATACACAATTTCCATAAACCCTTCGTAATCGGTATTGGCGCGCGGGAACAGGTTCTTTCCCAGGTAACCGCGAATGCGCATTTCGAAGATATCGATGCCATAAGCCATGTGAATATTTTCCGGGGATTCGCCATCGAACCAGCCATGCAGGTGGTTATTCATCCCCCAGCCGGTCATGCCATTGCCCCCATTGGCGATGACATACATCCCATTACGTAACGGGAAAAGAGCAAGCAGGGGACGCTCGGCAGCGCTTTTGTAATCATACGACTGCAAGACGCGGGCATTCAAGTAACCCAAAGCTGCCAGGAAAATCAATCCGAATGTCAACCCGATGGTTTCATGCACCTTTGCCCCTCGCAGCCAGGGACTACGCCGAAGCAACTGCCAGAAACGCCACCCAAGCGCAGCACACAGGAACAGCGCAAGCAGGCGCAGGTAATAATTCACCATCACCCAGTTCACCGAAAGGAAGAAAAAGGATTGAATCAGGGTGTAATTCAACCATACGACAATCGCCAGCAATTTCTTGCCTGGAGGGATTAACCATAACCAGACGGTCGTGATCAAAGTGATAACGAACCAAATCCACACCGGGGTGCTGGTATCCCAGGGCATAGCTTTACACCTTCCTTCTAAACTTGTAATCGATCGAGATCAATCCAGCGTTCCAGCCGGTAGATCCAAGGGCAGCGGCGCCGGCTGGGCGCAGGCGCTATCCAGCAAAACATGTTGACCTTCATTCGAGGCTTCATGGATAGCGTGCATGATATCCAGTACATGATAGCACAATTCACCGCTGGCGCGGTGAGGACGGTTCGAACGCAAGGCATGCGCCATGTCTGCTAACCCCAGGCTGCGGCTGTTACGAGAATAGCCGTGAGTGAGAGGGATTTCACTCCATTCAGAAGCGCCCGCCCGCCGCACTCGCACCGGTCCGCCAAAGGTGTTGGGGTCGGGCGCGCTGAGGGAGCCATGCGTCCCATAGATCTCGATCAACGGCGTGTTGGCTGCCCAAACATCGAAGCTGGTCACCAGGGTGGCAACTGCTCCACAATGAAGGTCCAGCAGGGCAGCTACATGCGTGGGCACCTCCACGGTGATCGTCGTCCCGAAAAGCGGCTGGCTGGTAATGGTGCGTTCGGGGAAAGTGATGCGCGCCGAACCGGTCACGCGGCGCACCGGTCCCATCAATGCAATCAGGGCAGTCAAATAATAGGGACCCATATCGAACATGGGACCTCCGCCCACCTTATAATAAAATTCGGGCGCCGGGTGCCAGCTTTCGTGACCATGGCACAACATGAAAGCCGTGGCGGCAATCGGCTTGCCGATCCAGCCATCATCGATCAGCTTGCGGCAGGTCTGCAGACCGCCGCCCAGGAAGGTATCGGGAGCGCCTCCCACCAGCAGGTTTTTCGCCTGCGCGGTCGCCAGCATTTTCTGCGCCTCCTGGCGGCTGATTGCCAGTGGTTTTTCGTTGTACACCGATTTGCCATGTTCCAGCGCCATCTGACCAATCTCAGCGTGGGCGTCAGGCGTGGTGAGGTTCAACACAATCTCAATTTCAGGATCCGCTATCAGCTCTGCCACACTGCAGGCGCGAGGGATGTGATACTTCTCCGCCTGGGCAGCAGCGCGCTCAGGGATCAGGTCCGAGACAGCCACGATGTTCAAGATCTCGAAAGTCTGTCCCATTTCCAGGTAAATTCCACTGATGTTCCCGCACCCCACAACGCCCACATTGACTTTAGCATACGACATAGATGACCTCCTGCATTTCATCGCCGGTTCGATTGCACGGAATGATTCGCTTGTGTTCAGCGGCTGGCCCAGAGCATGCCGCGCTGAATAATGATACGCGCCTCGGGCACATCGAAATCTTTCGACACGTGTCCCAAAGAACAATAAAACACCTTGCCCGCACCCCACTGTCGTTTCCAAACCACCGGGATGACGTTTCCCTCGATCCAGGGGCAGTACTCGCCACCAAAAGTGGTTGTTGCCAGCACCTCATTGGATGGGTCAACGTGCATGTAATATTGCTCGGAATGCATTTTGAAGTCAGCCAACCCTGCTGTAATCGGATCAGAATGGTTGATGATGTTCACTTCATAATCAATCACCCCGCCCGGGTGCGCCACCCATTGACCGCCAACCATGAACTGGTATTCGGTATTCTGACGAAACGAATCTGCCATGCCGCCGTGCCAGCCGGCAATTCCTACGCCGCTCTTAACGGCTTCCAGCAAACCATGTTCCTGCTCTCTGGTGATCGTCCCCATTGTCCAAACCGGAACGACCAGGTCGAGCGATGCCATCTTGGCGGTATCCAGGTACACATCCAGAGTGTCTGAAATCTCGACCTGGTAACCCTGTTCGCGCAAATAGGGTGCAAAGATATCCACGCACTGCTTGGGTTCATGTCCTTCCCACCCGCCCCAGACCATCAAAGCCTTTTTCACAACGAATCTCCTCGTAATCGAATTGATGAATTGAAACCACACAGGCTATCCTACACGATAAAATCCGGTTACGCAAGATGACGAAACTCACACCGGCGATGGTTCGCCAAAGGCGGCTGAAAATCACACATCAGGATAGCCTCGAGTGGGAAATGCCTGAATTCCTATGCAACTTTATCGACTCGTCTCTTGACCCTGACCATGACTGATGGTATATTTGCCGCCAAGATGTTCAGCCTGACCCTGTGCAGCGCCAAAACGACTACGACTACCCGAGGTTATCTCCTGGGCGTTGGCGCCTGCGCGGCAGACTGATTTAGTTCTACCCAGTCACTTTATTCACCAACGCCCCTTAAGCGGGGCGTTTTAAGTTAACAGAGTCATTAGCTAAGGCAGGAGTGCTCCGATATGCACAAAACAGGCATCGCCCCGCTTCATAGAACTGAAAGGTACGCTGGTGTGCTTCAGCGTTATCGCCGCTGGCTGGCAATTCCCGACTACACACAGGACGTTACCATGCTGGAAGGCAATACGCCCCTCATCCCATTACCGCGCCTGGCAGAGGCGCTAGGAGGGGACTTCGAGCTATATGCCAAGTTCGAGGGGCTAAACCCAACCGGCTCCTTCAAGGACCGCGGCATGACGATTGCCATCGGCGAGGCGGCAGGGCGCGGCGCGCAGACCGTCGTTTGCGCCTCGACTGGGAACACGGCTGCCTCAGCCGCAGCGTATGCCGCGCGAGCTGGATTGCGCTGTATCGTGCTCATCCCTGAAGGCAAGGTTGCCGCCGGCAAATTAGCCGGAGCGATTGCCTATGGCGCACAGGTCATCCAAATCGAAGGGTCATTCGACGAAGCCCTGAACCTGGTATTGGAACTATCACAAAATCGCCCAATTGCTTTGGTTAATTCGCTCAATCCCTACCGGCTGGAGGGGCAGCAAACCGCTGCTTTTGAGATTTGCGATGATCTGGGAGAATCGCCAGACTGGCTGTGCCTGCCGGTAGGCAACGCTGGAAATATCACAGCTTACTGGATGGGCTTCAAGAAGTATGACGCCTGTTACGCATGCGGGCTACCCCGCCTTTTGGGAGTTCAGGCAGCCGGCGCCGCTCCGCTGGTGCTGGGGAACCCCGTGAAGAACCCTGAGACAATTGCGACCGCCATCCGCATCGGCAAGCCGGCGCGCGGGGAACAGGCGCTGGCGGCGGCAGAGGAGTCAGGCGGGCGTATCATTGCTGTGGATGACGCTGCCATCCTTGCCATGCAGACCAGGCTGGCATCAGAGGGGCTTTGGGTAGAGCCTGCCTCAGCCGCCGGGCTGGCGGGTTTTGCAGCCGAGGTTCTGGCTGGACGCCTGGACATAAAGGGCGCCCGCATCGTGGCGGTGTGCACCGGGCATGGGCTGAAGGACCCTGACATCATCGTGCGCCAATCATCAGCCCTTGCTCGAATCCCGGCGCAACTGAATCGACTGGAAGAGATCATTGCCTGGAGATAACTTATGGTCAGTCAACTCAAAAATCCAAATTCCAAAACGCTGGTCATGAAATTCGGCGGCACCTCAGTCGGCACTCCTGATGCCATGGCGCAGGCGGTCGCGCTCGTGCGCCAGGCTCAGCAGGATTGGCGCCGGGTCGTTGTCGTCACCTCGGCATTGGCTTCTGTCACTAACCTGCTGCTAGAGGGCGCTAACCGCGCGGCTGCCGGAGAACCACAAATCTTTCGCCAGAACGAAAGCCGCCTGCGCCAGCTCCACGAAAGCATCGCGGACGCGCTGCTTCTATCGCCGGTCCTTCGCGCCCAGGTGAAATGGGAAATCGATCACCTGATCGCCGAGTTCGTGAACCTGTGTCAGGCAATTAATATCCTGGGCGAGGCAACGCCGCGCGCCCTGGATGCCGTTGCCGCGCTCGGCGAACGCATGAGCGTGCGCCTGCTTTCAGCCTGTCTCGAAGCTGGCGGGGTTCCTTCTCAATTCATCGAAGCAACCAGCTTGATCGTGACCGATGACCACTTCCAAAACGCTCACCCAGATTTCGCAGCAACTACACTCAAAACCCGCCAGGTGCTTGAACCCTTCCTGGCTCAACGAATCGCCCCGGTGGTAACTGGCTTTATTGGCGCAACCCCCGAAGGCATCACCACCACTTTGGGTCGCGGCGGAAGCGATTACACCGCCGGCATCCTGGGCGCAGTCCTGCCAGCGGATGAAGTCTGGATCTGGACCGATGTCAATGGGGTCATGACCGCCGATCCCCGCCTGGTGCCCCAGGCGCGCACCATTCCAGAGATCAATTACCGCGAGATTGCCGAACTGGCATTCTACGGCGCGAAAGTCTTGCACCCCAAGACCATCCGCCCGGTGCTCGACGCCGGGATTGGCTTGCGCATCTGCAACACCTTCCAGCCGAATCACCCCGGCACGCGCCTGGTCGCCGATAATGGGCTGAACGGCAAACGTCAGGATAAGAAAGGCGTTATCAAGGCGGTCACAGCCATCCGTGGTCAACGACTGGTGACGGTGGAAGGGCGCGGCATGCTGGGCGTGCCAGGCGTTGCCGCGCGCACCTTCAGTGCAGTCGCTTCCACGGGCACCAGCGTTCCCCTCATCACCCAGGCTTCTTCGGAACAGTCCATCTGTTTTGCTGTGCCAGCCGAAGCTGCCGAGCGCGTCATCCAGGCGTTGGAACAAACCTTCGCCTCTGAGCTGCTACATGATGACATCGACCGCGTCTGGTCGACCCCAGAGGTGGCAATTATCACAGTCGTCGGCGCTGGGATGATGCACACCCCGGGCGTCGCCGGGCGCATCTTCGGCGCGCTTGGCAACCACAATGTCAATGTCATTGCCATTGCCCAAGGCTCATCAGAAGTGTCCATCAGCCTGGTGGTAGCTGGCGAGGACGCAGAACCCGCCGTCAGAGCTGTGCATGATCTGATTCTGGCGGAGGCGTGATCACAAGACCCCATTCAAGAAAGAGCGTTGATATGAATAATTCCACTCAAAATCCTTTAACCACTCCCGGCGCGTTCCTCATCGGCTGCAATTACTGGGCATCCCATGCTGGCACAGCCATGTGGTCTGACTGGCAGCCGGAGATTGTCGAAGCTGACATGCGCCAACTGGCTCAGGCTGGCTTGCAGGTGCTGCGAGTCTTTCCACTCTGGTCCGATTTCCAGCCAATTCACCAGCTCTATGGCGGAGCAGGCAGACCGCAACAGGTCCGCTTCGGTGAAGCCTTGCTTCCAGAGGATGAAACTGGGCAAGCCGGCATGTCCATTGAAATGCTCGAACGCTTTGGATGCCTGGCAGACTTGGCTGAGAAATATGGCTTGAAGCTGATCGTTGGGCTGCTCACAGGTTGGATGAGCGGGCGTTTGTTTGCCCCTCCAGCGCTGCAAGGGCTTAACTTGCTCACAGATCCAACCGCAATACAATGGGAAGTGCGCTTCGTACGCTGCTTCGTGAAGCATTTCAAGGATCACCCGGCAATCCTGGCATGGGACCTGGGCAATGAGTGCAACTGCATTGCGCCAGTGCCGTCGGCTGCCGCCGCCTGGAGCTGGACGGCAACGATCACAGGAGCCATCCGCAGTGAAGATCACAGCCGACCAATCGTCTCTGGGATGCACAGCCTGGACGAACCAGATGACAACGGACCCTGGCGCATCCGCCACCAGGCTGAGCTACTGGAGGTATTGACCACCCATCCCTACCCCTACTTTACCCCGCATTGCGACCAGGACCCGGTGAACACGCTGCGCAACCTGTTGCATGCGACGGCTCAGACCCGCTGGTACGGCGATTGCGGTAACCGCCCTGCCCTGGCAGAAGAAGTAGGCACGTTGGGTCCGGGCATTTGCAGCGAGGCAATCGCCGCTGATTACCTGCGCACAAATCTCTTTTCGCTATGGGCGCATGATTGCCATGGACTGTTGTGGTGGTGCGCTTATGACCAGGCTCACCTGGCGCATGCGCCGTACGACTGGGCAGCTTTCGAGCGCGAGCTGGGACTTTTCCGCATTGACCGCAGCCCCAAGCCCGTAGTCGAGGAGTTCCAGCGGTTCCGCCGATTCCTGGAGGGATTGCCGTTCAAAGCCCTGCCGCCGCGGCTGACCGAGGGCGTCTGCATCCTGTCGCACGGTCAAGAACCCTGGGGAGCAGCCTATGCCAGCTTCATCCTGGCAAAACAGGCTGGCTTCGACCTGACCTTTCAATACCCCGATCAACCGCTGCGCCCGTCTGCGCTCTATCTGGTGCCCTCCGCCAGCGGCGGCGCTTCCCTGCCGCGGCATTTATGGTTACAACTGCTGGAAAACGTTCGGCAGGGAGCAACTCTGTACCTGTCTCATGCAGATTGCGTGCTATCCGCCTTCAAAGAAGCCTTCGGGCTGGAAATCCAGACCCGCCAGAAGCGTCATGACCTCGCAGAAATCTGCCTGTCGTGGCTGCCTGGCATGCCAACATTGACGCTCGACGCCCCAGTACGCCTGGATTTACGACCAGTTGGCGCTGAGGTGCTGGGAAGTGAACAGGATAACAACCCTGCTTTTACCCGCTACGATTACGGAAAGGGACAGGTGTTTTTTCTGAGCGCGCCCATTGAAATCTACCTGAGCAACACGCCCGGCGCATTTCACGGCGCTGGCGCTCAGCCGTTCTGGCGCATCTATCAGCGCATTGCAGACCGCCGCCTCGGGCAGCGCATCCTACATAAGGAACATCCTTACCTGGGCATGACCGAGCACCCACTGGACAAAAGCCGGCGCGTGGCAGCGCTGATCAACTATAGCCCGGATATACTACAAACCGTGCTTCACCTGGCAGATGGCTGGCAAGTGATCGAGAGCTGGCACGGCGCGCTGCCCAAGAACCATCGTGGTGCAATTCCAATCGAATTACCCGCCAACCAAGCGCTCGTTTGGTTATTGACGGAACAGTAAAGTTACTCCCCGATGATCTGCACAACAAATGTGCGATATTGGGGTCCATCAAGCTCCACAAAATACACCGTCTGGCGAGCGCCGCGCACCACGGCGCCGGCTTCGATCGGGAAGAAGACCTGGAAACCCAGCAATGCGCCGCGCAGATGCGACGGGGCGTTGACTGCCATTTGCCCGTCAGAATGCAAGAAGCGGGCATGATGATAGCTCTGCCCATCAGGGACCAGGCGCTGAATCATCTCGGTAATGTCCTTTTCCAGGTCGGGAAGCCCCTCATTCACGGTGATTCCAGTGGTGGTGTGCAAGCTGAGAACAAAAACGGTTCCGTTCTGTACGCCTGAGCCTGCCACCAGGCTAAGCACCTGTGGGGTGATGTCGATCATCTCCGTTTCATGGCGGGTTTGCAGGTTGATGCGATGGACGATCGATTTCATTGTTACCTCCCGTTCCCCAGTAGCTGCCGGGCATTTTCATACTGGATGCATTGCAAGGTGCTGGGTTTGAGACCTAAACTCCGAATGCCGCGCACACACCGGCGCATATCAATGCGCGGATAATTGCTGCCAAAGACAATCTTATTCCACAGGCTGCGCTCCACCACATGGAGCCCAACCTGTTCACCCAGCACCTTCTGCATGGCATCTCCAGGAGTGCCGCTGTAAAGGATAGCTGTATCCAGGTACACGTTTGGATACTTGATCGCCAGCATGGTCGCCTCATGAATCCATGGGTAGGCAAAGTGCGCCAGGATGAAGTTCACCCCAGGAAACGCCTGGATGACTTCTTCGAGCATCAAGGGTTGCGCATATTTTGCCTGACCAAGCGGCGCCCAGCTCATCCCGCAATGCATCACAACAGGCAAGCTCAACTCAGCGCAGACCTGGTAAACTGGATGTGCCCGTTCAACATCGTTGGGATAAAAACGTTGCAATGCCGGGTCGAGCTTCAACCCCCGCAACCCCCACTGCCTGACGGCAATTTCCAACTGCCGGGGCGCGTCTGGCTGCAAAGGATCCACCGAAGCGAAACCAATGAAACGCGAATTCTTTTCGACCAGGCGCGCCACCTGTTCATTCGACACGACCGCGCCGCCATGGGCAGTGGTGCAGTCCACCGGCAGCAGGACCGCCTGCTCGATGCCCGCTTCGTCCATCTCCAACAAAAAACCTTCCAGCGGCTGAGCCGGGAAGAAAAAACCGAAGACATCCCGGATGCGGCGCGCCAGCTCTGGATCGCTCTCTTGCAATTCCTTGATCATGACCGGATGGGTGTGGAAATCGATCATCGTGGATACTCCCAAAAAATTTTCATCACCTGCTCCAAATCAGGAAAGCGGTCCGCTTGCCTGGATATGTAAATTGACGAGGCTGAATTGCCAAATTTAAGACAATCCTCGAGCTCCCATCCCTGGTTTAGCCCATAGAGAAAACCGGCGTTGAACACATCTCCTGCCCCAACGGCATCGAAGACCTGTACCTCGCGGGCAGGGACCTGACAAACCCGATTGCCCTGACGGGCATGGCTTCCCTCTGCGCCGCACTTCACCACCACCGTCTCAGGTCCCAAGGCTTGCAACGCCTCGGCAGCTTCAGCCGCCTGGTTCATGCCGGTCAATGCCCGCGCTTCGTCCAGGTTAGGCAAGAACAACGTCACTTCTTTCAACATTGTTCGCATCCCCGACTGGGTGTCAGCAGTCCAGCCGGCAGGGTCCCAGCCGGTATCCAGGACGGTTACCTTGCCCGCCAAGCGAGCACGCGCCAATATCTCAGAGAGCGCCTGGAATGAAACCCCCGGCAGACAGAAGATTCCCACCAGGCAAACGACCTCTGCCGCCTCGACCAAATCCCAATGGTCAGTCACCATCTTTTCAGAGAAATCTGCCAGGCAGCCCAGGTTGGAAACGAATGCCCGCTCCCCATCCTGCCGGACAATGGCAACGGAGATGCCGGTTTGCCCCCGTGGGATGACCGCCACGCCGCTGGTATCCACATTAAAAGCAGCCAGGTCGGCAAGGATTTGCCGACCCAAGGCGTCATCACCCACATTGCCAATCAGGCTGGGAGGCATCCCCAACCGGCTCAATGCAAACGCCAGATAACCCGCCTGCCCAGAAGAGACCTGCATATGACTCTTTCCCATCACTTCTTGCCCCCAGGCGGGCAGGTGCGGCACCTGACGAATGATCAAATCAATGTTGAGATTTCCAATGATACAAATCAAAGACGAGGCAATCATACAAGAATTTTTCTTGACAGTCTGTTTTTATCTATTATAATACACAAAGAAAAATAAAAGAAAAAGTATTTTGTCGTTTTTTGTTTATTCTTTATCAAAGATGATAAAAGTCGAACGGCAAGCCAAAATCCTCCAAATGATTCGCGAGCGAGGTTTCATCGAAAACGATGAGCTGGCGCGCACTTTCAAGGTTACAGCAGCAACCATTCGCCGCGACCTGAAAAGCTTGAGCGAGCAGGGATTGGTGCGAATCGATCACGGCGGTTCATCCGCCACCAGCTTGTTCGATGGTTTCATCGAGCCCCAATATGAGACGAAGGTTTATTTACACCATGAAGCCAAGCGAGTCATCGGCTTTGCTGCTGCCTCAATGGTGAAAGATGACGATGTAATCATCCTGGACTCTGGCACCACCAATGCGCAAATCGCCCATAGCCTGCGATCGCTGCATTACAGACACCTGACTGTCATCACCTGCGACCTGATGGTTGCCAAAGAACTGTGCCCCGACCCGGGAATCGATGTCATCCTGCTGGGGGGACGGCTGCGCAGGTCGTTTTATTCAACTTACGGTCCTTACGCCGAAGCCATGCTCAAAAACCTCAGGGCGAATAAATTCTTCCTGGGAATAGACGCTGCCAGCATCGAGTTTGGCATTACCAATATTGTGCTCGAAGAAGTCCCCCTGAAGCAAATCTCCATCCAAAACAGCGACCAGGTTATCCTGGTGGGCGATGCCTCGAAATTCGGCAAAGACACCTTACACCGCGTCTGCGGCTGGGAATCAATCGATGTCGTGATCACCGATCAGTGCGTTGCGCCCGCCTATCTCGACTTTTGGCAAAAGATGAATATTGTCACCCAGGTTGTAGAAGTTCCTTCACCTCCATGTGATGAAAGGAAGATTGTGGACGATGTTTAACTTTAATTTCTTTTTTCCGACACGCCTGATCTTTGGCGCAGGCAAATTCCAGACCCTGGGCGAGGAAGTTGCCGCGCTGGGTAAACGCGCCCTGTTGGTAACCTACCCAAGCCAGAGCCTGGCTGAAACTGTTGCCCAGGCGACGGCGATGCTAGAAAAGCATGGCGTCAGCAGTGTGTTCTACGCCAAAGCGACTGCCAATCCCACCCATACCTGTGTCAACGAGGGCGCCGAGCTGGCTCGCGGCGAGAATTGCGACGTTGTCATCGGGTTGGGCGGGGGAAGCCCAATGGACGTTGCCAAGGCAATTGCCGTCGCCGCGCCCGAAAACCTGGACATTTGGAAGATTTACGAAGGCGCCCCCATCACCCACCCTTCACTGCCGATCGTCGCCGTGCCAACAACTGCTGGCACCGGTTCCGAAGCAACGTTCTATTCTGTGATCAGCAACCGCGAGCTGCGCCGCAAAGAAGGCTTTGCCCGGCAGCAGTTCTTTCCAAAAGTCTCGATCATCGATCCACTGCTGACCCTCTCGCTGCCGCCCGCCATGACCGCGGCAACAGGCATGGACACATTGACCCATGCCATCGAAGCGTACACATCTCGGCTCGCCTCTCCGATGTCTGATCTGTTTGCCGCTGAAGCCATCCGCCTGACGGGATTGTACCTGCGCCGGGCAGTTTATAACGGCAAAGATATCGAAGCGCGCACGAACATGCTCTTTGCCAACACGCTGGCAGGGATTGCCATTACCCACGCCGACACCTGCTTGGCGCATGTGATTGGAGAAGCCGTCGGAGCTATATTCGACACGGGTCACGGGCTGAGCGTTTCGCTAACGCTTCCAGCCGTGATGGAATATAACTGCGCGGCAAACACGGCAAAGTATGCCAGCATCACCCACCTGATGGGCGAAGATGACGGCTTCATGAGCGAGCGAGAAGCCGCCCGCCGGTCTCCCGCAGTGGTGCGCAACCTGATTCAGGACATCGGACTGCCGCAAGGGTTGGCAGCCTTGGGCGTTGGCGGCGACCTCAGCGGAGTGATGGCGCTGGTCAACCGCCCCGGCATGGATGCTTCGAACCCGCGACCGGCAGACAGCGCCGCCTTCGAGCTGTTGATCAAAGGCAGCCTGTCGCCGGCAATGTCTTATTGGGAAGTGGGGGGCAAATAACCTACCCTGAGATTTCATAGGAGAAGCTTAATTGAAAGCCGCTGTTCTTTATCAACCAGGCAACATCAAGGTCACAGAGGTCGAAACGCCGGAACCGGGACCCGGCGAGGTCTTGATTCGCATCAAGGCGTGCGGTGTGTGCGGCACAGACCACTCACTATACGTAGGGGGTTTCCCGGCTGTCTATCCGGTGATCATCGGTCACGAATTTTCAGGCGTTGTTGCCGCTGCAGGCAGCGGCGTTACCACCCTTCAGCCGGGCGACCGGGTAACCGTCGATCCCAACCGGGTGTGCCGGCGCTGCGAATACTGCCGCATGGGCAGCGAACACTTATGTGAAAACCTCTCCTCGATGGGCGTTCACATTCACGGCGCAGACGCCGAATACTGCGTCATGCCCGAAACCAACGTGTACAAAATTCCGGACGAGGTCAGCTTCGAGGCAGCAGCATTCTGTGAACCGCTTGCCTGCGCCATTCGGGGAATCGAGATGGGGCATATCCGCGCAGGAGACACCGTGCTGGTGCTGGGCGCCGGCGGAATGGGCAACCTGTTGACTCAGCTTGCCCTCCAGGCTGGCGCGGCGCATGTCATCGTCAGCGAACCCATCCGCTACCGCCGCGAGAAGGCGCTGGAAAACGGCGCTACCCATGTCATCGACCCAACGACTCAGGATGTCGATGCTGAGCTGCGTAAAATCCGGCGCATTGGCGCCGATGTCGTGTATGAAGCCGCTGGAAACCTCAAGCTGCAAGCAGCGTCAGTCTATTACGCTCGCAAGGGAGGCAACATTGTCTGGTTTGGCTGCAGTCCCTCCGACGGACGCATCGAGGTCAATCCCTATTACATCAATGATTATGAACTAAAAATTTCCGGCTCATTCAATAACCCCTTTGCTACGGCGCGTGCTGTGCGCTTGTTAGCCAGTCAGAAGGTGCGGGTGGAAAACTTGATTTCGCACCGCTTCGCCCTCAAAGATTATCTCAAAGTGTTTGACACCTTTGGCGGGCAAAACACCTTGAAGCTCATGGTGCACATGGACTGAGACATCACGCAGCCAGGGATGAAAGGCGCCTGGAACTTCAGCCCTGCTGAACCAGGACCAGCGCGCTTTGCAGCCTGACAGCGATAAATCAATCTATCAATGGAGAACTTCATGATACTTGAGCAACTTGTTGAAAAAGCCCGGCAAAGCAACCTATTCACAGCGCCCGTGATAGGACCTCACCTGGAGCGTTTTTTAGGTGAACAAAGCGAGGCAATCCGCACGCTTGCCCGACGCGCGGTGGAAGAAGGCGTACAGCACATTTACTTTGTCGGCTGCGGGAATTCGTGGGTCAATCTTTACCCTGGTAAATACCTGCTGGATAAATTCACCGACCTGACCAGCGACTGGCTCACCGCCTATGAGTTTGTCTGGCGCAATCCAGCCCGCCTGGGGAAGAAAGCCTGGGTTTTTGTTTCATCTTACTCAGGCGCAACCGAAGACGCCGTCGTTGCTTTACGACATGCCAACCAGCGCGGCGCCTACACGATCGCCATCGTTAACCAGGCGGACAGCCTGATGGGTCGTGAAGCCAGCGCTGTCATCCCTTACAACTCAAAGGCGCTTTATATCCTGCCCATGGCAGCCATGCACGTTTTTGCGCTAGAAATCGCCCGGTTACAGGGCATGCAGGGCGCCGAAGCCATCCTGAAGGATCTCTATCAACTGCCTGGCTTGCTTAGCCGGCAGTATATCGAGGAGGAAGAACCGGCGCGCAAACTGGCAGAGGAATTTGTCAATGAACGCTTGTTTTATACGCTGGGGTGCGGTCCACTCTATGGACTGGCATACAAGTTTGGCTTGACGGTGTTCATGGAGAACATGCGGGTCAATGGTTCGTTCATCGAAACAACGGAATTCCGTCATGGACCGGTCGAGATGTTCGACCGCGAGAAACCCGCCATCGTCATCCTGAAGGGAACTGACGAGTCGCGCCCGGTGAGCGAACGCGTCCAGCAGGTCTGCGAAGCTAACGGCGCTCACGTGCTGGTTTACGACGCTGCAAATTATCCAGCCGTTCATCCTTTGCTGTCGCCATTCGTCTTGATGATTCCCTTGCAGTGGTTTGCCGTTTGGTCTTCGTTGATGCGCGGCATCGAAGACCTGGATGAGCGCGTTCTGATGGGACGCGGCGTGTTAGGAAAAGGGCAGGGAGTCACCTGGCCTTAGAAAATAGGGTAAGAATGGTTCGCAACGAACAAATCATCGAACGCTATACGCCGCTGATTGACCCGGCGAGCCTGGAGCTTCTCGACCAGGCAATCGAGAAAATCGTATCTGCCAAGCAGCGCGGTGGAAAGGTATTCGTTGCCACCGGAAGCGGTCCAAATCTCCACGAGGGCGTCACGACCTTGATCGCCGAGCTGATGACCAAGGGAATCGTTGACTCGGTCTCAACGAGTTCGGCGGTCGTCGCCCATGAGATGGCAGGCACGCTGGATAAGGTCAAGCGCCTGGATGGCAGGCAGCTTGGCGTGAACTCAGCCTTGTTGCCCAAGGGCTACACCTTCGAGTTCACCCAACTCTCAGACGAAACATGGGAACAGATACGACATGAGCTGGAGCTTGATGAGGCGCTGCTAAACCGCGGCAGGGAGCTGCCCGGCAATGTCATCATCAAAGCTGCCGGCAACATGGGCTATCCGATGGGGCTGCGCACCGAGCGCCTGGCGCGTGAAATTATGAGCTTTGCGCAGGCTTTTGGAGCGCCATTCGAGACGGTCGCTGGCTGGGGGGCGGACCCAAAGACGATGATCGGCGCAGGCGCCAGGCTGGGAAAACCGGTGCTGGTCAGCATTCCCCAGCTCATCGGCGGCGGCGGCGTGGGCATCGCCATTGCTGACAGCATCCCCATCATGCAGCGCTGCCTGCGGCTGTCCGAGATGATCGCCCAAGCCGATGTGATTATCGAATCGGCAATCGTCCTGTCTCAAGAAATCCACGATGGACCTTTCGAGGTGTACACCGGGCATGGCATCTGGGCAACCTGGGACGGCTATCCAACATACTCCCTGGAGGGCAAGACCCTGATACGGATCGACCTCGATTCAAACTTGAGAAAAGCATGGGAGTTCGAGCGCCAGAGCCAGGCGGTCCAGGAAGCCATCGACCAGGGGCTGCCCAAGACGAAGATCACCGGCATTCCTTTCCGCATGGAAATGTCCGGTTTCGCCCGCTTGGAAGGAAGCCTGCCGGTCATCGGGGATATTGGCATTGTCTGGCCTGTTTTAGCCTGCCGTGTGGCTCAAGCCCTGGGCATTGAGCTGGATTTCATCAGCCATCCCCAGCAAACGCCTGAAGGACAAGCCATGCGGGAATGGATTGTCGAGCAAGTCAAGCCTATTGACCGCAACGCGCTGCTTAGAGCAACCCAGGCATTCCAGAGAGGCGCACGATGAAAGTCATTGGCATCATTCCGGCGCGTTATGGCTCGACCCGGCTCGAAGGAAAGCCGCTCAAAGATATCTGGGGGAAGCCAATGATTCAATACGTGGTCGAGGCAGCCCAAAAAGCGCGCCTGCTCGAAGAGGTGATCGTCGCCACAGACGATCAACGCATCGTCCAGGCGGTCAACGCCTTCGGCGGTCAAGCCCGATTGACCTCGACTGCCCATCAGACGGGAACTGACCGCATTGCCGAAGTAGCCGCCAGCCTGGAAGCCGATGTCGTGGTCAATATCCAGGGAGATGAACCGTTATTGAACCCGTCCATGATCGATGAGATCATCGAACCGTTCCAAGACAACCCTGACCTGCCCATGTGCACGCTCTGTACGCCCATCCTGGAAGAGGAAAAGCTGCACAGCCCCCATGTGGTCAAGGTTGTGTTCAATCTGCAAGGTTACGCCCTCTATTTTTCCCGCTCCTTGATTCCCTATCCGCGTAAGCGGGATAACTTCACCGCTTATGAGCACCTGGGGCTGTATGCTTACCGCAAAGACTTCCTGATGACATACGTCAAGATTCCGCAAACCCGGCTGGAGATCAACGAGTCGCTGGAACAATTGCGAGTGCTCGAAGCAGGTTATCCCCTCAAAGTGGTGATTACCAAACAACCTTACCAGGGGTTAAGCGTGGATACCCCTGAAGACCTGGAAAAAGTGCGTGCGATTATTGGCAGTCAAATGAAAGGATAGGACCAAACCATGCGCGGAAAAGTTTCTCTGAAAGGCGTCATCGTGCCGCTGGTCACGCCATTCGACGACCACGGCGACATTGACTTTGGCGGTGTGCGCCAGGTGGTTGACTTTGTGCTGGCGAAAGGCGTTCACGCCGTCATGGTTGGCGGCACCACCGGTGAAGGGATGCTGCTCAGCCTGGAGGAGAGAAAAGCCCTGTGCGAAAAAGTCCTGGAGCAGGTCAATGGGAGAGTTCCGGTTATCATCCATACCGGCTGCATCGATACCCGCAGCACAATCGAGCTCTCGCGGCATGCCAGCGCTGCCGGTGCGAACCTGGTTTCAGCCATCGTCCCCTATTTTTTCACGCTGAGCGAAGAACAGGTGTTTCAGCATTTCATTCGCGTGGCTGAAGCGATTCCGGAGACGCCGTTCCTGCTATATGCTTTTCCGGGCAACGCCAAGAATGACATATCGCCGTCACTCCTGAGCCGGCTTTTGAGAGCAGCGCCTAACATCGTCGGCATCAAATCGAGCAATGATGACCTGATACGCTTTCAGGAATATGTAGAAGCCGGCGGCGAAGGCTTTATTCCCTGCTTTGGTGTCGATGAATTGATGCTGGGAGGGTTGGCATTTGGCAGCCAGGCGCAAATTTCAGGCAATGCCAATTCATTTCCCGAGCCTTTCATCCAACTCTATCAGGCATATCAAAATGGAGATATCTCACGCGCACAGCAGCTCCAAAAGCTGGTGAACACGATTGTGAACATACACCATGCCGGCCAGACCCCGGCGTTCTTCAAGGAGACGCTCAAACTTCGCGGGGTTCAGGCTGGCAGGGTGCGATTACCCATGCGGGAGCTGACAGCGCAAGAACTCGAGGAGGTGAAACATAAGGTTATCGAAGCGAATTTATTCTAATATTCTATCGGTAAGGCGTTCCAAACGCCGCAAATCGCCCTGCGAATTGATTCATAGAAAAGGAGAAAGAATATGAGCAGCAAAAGCGTAAATCGTCGTGAGTTCCTCAAGGCAGCCACCCTGGTTTCTGCCAGCGCAGCATTGGCTGCCTGCACACCCAAAGAGGTGGTCGTCACCAAAGAGGTGGAAAAGGTCGTCACCCAGGAAGTGGTCAAAGAAGTCGAAAAAGTGGTTACCCAGGAAGTGGAGAAACTGGTGACTGCAGTGCCATCGAAGGGCAAGGTCAAATTGAATTTCTTCAACCGGGGCGGCGAATATGTCTTCCAGACGATGGACCTGCAAATCGCCGAATTCAAGAAGATTCACCCGGAATACGAATTCGAGCTCAACTCGGTCGCCGGTTATTCTCACCAGGAAGCCCTGTTGATGATGCTGGCAGCCGGAACCGGTCCAGACTGCTGGTTCGACTCGGTGCGCACCACCGGCATGCTCGCCCGCAAGGGCGTGGTCGAGCCGCTCGATGACTACCTGGCAGCCAATCCCGATTTCAAGATGGAGAACTTCACCGAAAATACGTTCTCATGCCAGACTTACGACGGCAAAATCTGGGGCATCCCCTGGGACAGCGGCGCCATGCTTGTCTTCTATAACAAGAATTTGTTCGACAAAGCTGGCGTCCCCTATCCGGATCCAAACAAATGGATGACCTGGGATGAAATTATCGAGCTGGCAAAACAATTGACCTTCGATTTGAACGGCAAGACCCCCAACGACCCCGGCTTCGACCCGGCGCGGGTGCAGCAATATGGCTATTACATGGACACCGGTCATGGTCGGCAAACTTACATCTGGTCGAATGGCGCCGAGATCATCGAAGCGGACATGACCATGCCCATTGACACCCCCGAGTTCATCGAAGCCATGAACTGGCTGGCTGACCTGGGCTTGAAGCACTTCGTTGCGCCCAGCGCCAAGTACCAGACGGCGCAGGAAATAAGCCTGACCTCCGAAAATACAGCCATGGAACACGGCGGGATTTGGAGCATGGGCGAGTACCTGGATGCCGGCGTCAACCTGGGCATGATTCAGGTGCCGTACAGCAAGAAAAAGGTCTCCTACGGTCAGTACTCGCCGATGTGTATCTTCACCGGCAGTCCCTACAAGCAGGAAGCCTTCACGTTCATCTACTTCTGCACGGCAGATCCTGTTGGGCAGAAGATCATCGTGGACCGCGGCCAACTGCAACCGACGCTGAAGTCCCTGCGCGAGCCATTCCTCAACGCTCCCCCGCCGCCGACCAAAGAGGAACGTCAACTGGCGTACGATGTGTTCGAGAACAAGGAGACTTACCGCTGGCCTGGCGACAAGATCAATTCCTACTGGAATGGCTGGTATCAGTACTTCATCGACCTGTGGACACCCTACCTGACAGAGTTGTTCATCGGCAACAAGCGCTGGGAGGATATTGCCCCCGAACTGCGCCCGAAGTCAGAAGTCTTGTTGAAGACCGGCGAGATTCCCACAACATAATCGATCATCAACCACCTTTTCGGTGGCGTCAGCCAAACCCTAAGGGTCAGATCCGACCCTTAGGGTTTGGACAGCGGAGGTGCTATGAAAATCCCTGCCTTATTCTCAACAAAGCCTGGCAGATTGCCTTTCTTCCACCGCTTGGGCTTCGAAGAGACGATTTGGGGATGGGGACTGATCATTCCGGCAGTACTGGGCTTGATCTTGTTCAAGTTCGGACCAGTCATCGCCAGCCTGTACTTCAGCTTTACCAAGTACGATATCATCAGTCCGCCAAAATGGGTCGGGCTGGCAAATTACCAGGCGATGGTCGCCGATGCTTTCTGGATCAAATCCATCCAGGTAACCCTCAAGTATTCGGTCCTTTTCATCCCGCTATCGATCATCGTTGCCTATCTCATTGCGCTGATGATGAGCCAGGATTTGAAAGGCATCTCGGTGTACCGCACGATGTGGTACCTGCCCTCGCTGGTGCCGACGGTCGCCAGCGCGGTCGTCTGGCGCTGGGCTTTGAACCCTGAGTTTGGTCCGGTCAATTACCCATTGAAGGTCCTGGGGTTGGGTGCACCAGGCTGGCTGACCGATCCCAAATGGATCGTCCCCTCCATCGTTTTGGTTCAATTATGGGGATTGGGAAATTCAGCGCTGATCTTCCTGGCAGCAATCAAGGGAGTGCCGGATACTTTTTATGAAGCCGCTGAAGTGGACGGCGCCACCGAATGGTCAAAATTCTGGAACATCACCCTGCCCATGACCTCATCCGTCATCTTCTTCCAGGTGATCATGGCAGTCATCAGCAGCTTCCAGGTCTTCAGCGTTGCCTATCTCCTGTTCGGTGGTCAAACCACCAGCGATCCAGCCGGACCGGGCAACTCAGCGCTGTTTTACGTGCTCTATACCTACCGCAACGCATTTGGTTACTTCAAGAACGGCTATGCCAGCGCACTTGCCTGGGTGGTATTTATCGTCATCATGCTGTTGACCTTTATCCTTTTCCGCACCCAGAACCGCTGGGTCTATTATGAAGTCGAGGGAGGGGAATAACGATGCGCCGCAGTAAATTAATCACCAAGATCATCGGCACCTTGATCCTGGGCATAGGCGGCGTGATCATGCTGATGCCCTTTGTCTTCTTGATCTCTTCCTCCCTCAAGCCCGCCGCGAAGATCTACGTCTTTCCACCGCAAATCATTCCCAATCCCATCCGCTGGGAAAACTATGTCGAAGTATTCACGCGGGTGCCAGTATTAAATTACGCCAAGAACACCTTGATCATCACGTTCTTTGCCACCATTGGCACAGTGATTAGCTCGATCCTGGCAGGTTATGCCTTTGGGCGCTTGAGATTCAAGGGGCGAGATTTTGTCTTCTCGCTGCTGCTGGCGACTCTTATGCTGCCCTACGTGGTCACCATGATTCCGATTTACGTGATGTTTTCCAAATTGAAATGGGTCAATACGCTGTTGCCGCTGATTGTCCCATCCTTCTTTGGAGATGCGTTTTTCATCTTCCTGCTGAGGCAGTTCTTCCGTACAATTCCGATGGAATTAGAGGACGCCGCCCGCATTGACGGCGCCGGCAGACTGCGCATTCTATTCCAAATCATGGTGCCGCTGGCGCGCCCGGCAGTCGTTGTGGTGACCATCCAGGCAATGCTCGATAGCTGGAACGCCTTCATGCAACCTTTGATCTTCCTGACCAAACGGCAGGTTTGGACGCTGGCTTTGGGCTTGAACTCATTGCAACGCTTCGAAACCGGGCGAGACTGGACGCATTATATGATGGTGCTGGGTGTCTTCATGGTCACGCCGGTCGTGATTTTGTATTTCCTGGCGCAACGGGAGTTCATCCAGGGTATCGTCCTGACTGGCTTGAAAGCCTGAAGACAATGCCTTCCGTAAAACGTCAGCCCGGCAGCCATTTAAAACCACACTTGACCTGGAATCAAACAAGGATTCGAGAGGCACAGCCATGCAAAAAGAACATGTGATCGTTTATCGAGAGAAAGGGCGCTTTGCCGGGTGGCCAGCCAACTACGGCATGTGGCGCTGGGGGAATGAGCTGGTTGTTGGCTTTACCCAATGCTATCACCAGGCGCACGCAGGCTTTCATGCCCGCACAGAGGAGCTGCCCGCTTATCCACTCCAGGCGCGCAGCCTGGATGGCGGACGCACCTGGGAGACAATCCGCACGCCAGCGCCTTCGCCGGGAGACCGTGGTTTCTCGGCAGATGAGCACATGATACCAGACCTTTGGGCGGCTAAGGCAATCGAACTCAAGATGGAACCATTGCCCCGCCCCTGCCCCGGCGGCATCGACTTTACCCATCCAGATTTTGCCCTGATGTGCGCCCGCACAGGCTTGGGAACCGGCACGCTCGCCTGGTTCTATATCTCTTACGACCGGGCGCACACCTGGCAGGGACCTTACAGCCTGCCCGATTTTGGGCTGCCCGGCATCGAGGCGCGCACCGATTACCTGGTGAATGGTCCTAACGACTGCATGCTCTTCCTGACCGCTTCTCGGGATAATGGCGATGAAGGCGCGGGCGTCTTCATGGCGCGCACAACGGATGGCGGAAAGACCTTCCGGTTCATCTCCTGGGTCGCCGCCTCCGAAGAGAATCACCTGATCATGCCTTCCAGCGTCCGCCTGGATGCAAACCGCCTGCTGGTTACCATTCGCTGCAACGTGGCAGTCGGCGAGTTCGAGGAAGTGCCCACCTGGATCGACCTGTACGAATCAACCGATAATGGCGATTCGTGGCATTACCTCTCACGACCGGTGCCAAACGCCGGTTCGGGAGGAAACCCGCCGGCGATGATTCTGCTCCAGGATGGGCGCGTGTGCCTGACTTACGGTTATCGGGCGGCACCATTCGGCATCCAGGCGCGCTTGAGCGGCGATGGCGGCAAGACCTGGGGGGAGGTCATCCATTTACGGGATGACGGCGGCTGTTCCGACCTGGGCTACCCGCGCACCGTCCAACGCGACGATGGCGTTATTGTTACGGTTTACTACTTTAACACTCATCCTGAAACTGAGCGCTTTATCGCAGCCACCCTCTGGAAACCATAAAGCTTTACGCCTCGAAAGTTTGGCGGAAATTTCTCGACGCAAAGTGATGCCCATCGCCTTGCGTGTTATGAGGCTGCGCTTTAGAATCGTTTTATTCCAATGGAGGGCACATGAAACCATTCGACTTACGCTTCCGCCAGGTTCACCTGGATTTCCACACCAGCGAGGCAATCGAAGGAATTGCTGCAAACTTTGACCCGGATGAGTTCGCCGAGACGCTGAAAAACGCTCATGTCAACTCAGTCACCTGTTTTGCCCGCTGCCACCATGGCTGGATGTATTATGACACCAGGCTCTTCCCGGAGCGCGTTCATCCCCATCTGAGGCGTCGCAATTTACTGAAAGAACAAATCGAAGCCTGCCATGCGCGGGATATCCGCGTGCCAATTTACATCACCGTCCAATGGGATCATTACACCGCCAGCCAACATCCCGAATGGCTGGTGCTGGGCGCAGACGGCAGAATCACCGGCACCCCGCCTTACGAAGCCGGTTTTTACCGTTACCTGTGCGTGAATTCGCCTTATGTGGATTTTCTCAAGGCGCATACCCAGGAAGTCCTCGAAAGCCTGCCAGTGGATGGCATCTTTTTCGATATTGTACAGCCACAAGATTGCTCTTGCCGTTTCTGCCGGCAGGCGATGGAAGCAGAAGACCTGGATCCTGCCGATGACCAGGCGCGGCGCGCTTTTGGTCTGCGTGTGATCAACCGCTTCAAGCAGGATATGACCGCCTTTGTCCGCCGCTTCAACGCGAGCTGCAGCATCTTTTACAATGCCGGGCACATTGGTCCGCGCCACCGGGGTGCAGTATCAGCTTACACGCACTTTGAGTTGGAGTCGCTGCCCAGCGGCGGCTGGGGATATGTCCATTTCCCACTGACGATGCGGTATGCCCGCACGCTGGGCATCGATTGCCTGGGCATGACCGGCAAATTTCATACCTCCTGGGGAGACTTTCACTCCTTCAAGAATCTTTCTGCCCTGCAATATGAGGTATTCCAGATGCTTGCCCTGGGCGCGAAATGCTCGATTGGCGATCAACTCCATCCCGATGGTCGCCTGTCGCCGCCGGTATATGACCTGATTGGTTCGGTTTATGCCGAAGTCGAACAGAAGGAACCCTGGTGTATTAAAGCACAACCGGTGACCGAGGTGGGCGTCTTCAGCCCGGAGGAATTTCACGGCGGCGGCATTGGTCGTCTGCCTCCGCCGCTGGTCGGCGCAGTGCGCATGCTTTCAGAGGGCAGTGTGCAGTTCGACATTCTCGATTCACACAGCGACTTCGAGCGCTATAAGGTGCTGATTTTGCCCGATATCATCCCGTTAGACGAAACCCTGGCAACCCGCCTGCAGCGCTACCTGCACCAGGGCGGAGGATTGATCGCCTCGTACCGCTCCGGTCTGGACCCGTCAGGAACCGTATTTGCTCTCCCGGAATGGGGCGTGCAACTGAAGGGGGATGCGCCTTACAGTCCAGATTTTCTGCTTCCAAGCGACGAAATTGGCAAAGGACTGCCATCAACCGAGCATGTCGTCTACTTGCGAGGGCTGGAAGTCGCCGCGCGAGCCGGCAGCGCCGTTTTGGCGCAGACCGTCGTCCCTTATTTCAACCGCACCTATCGCCATTTCTGCTCACACCGCCACACGCCATCTTCGGGCAATGTCGGCTATCCGGGGATCGTGCGCGCCGGCAACCTGATTTACTTTGCTCATCCCATCTTCACGCAATACCATGATAACGCGCCGCGCTGGTGCCGGACGCTTTTGTTGAATGCGCTGGAAATGCTCAATCCTGAACCGCTTCTGCGCCATGATGGACCTTCCACGCTGCTGGCGACCATCAACGAACAGCAGGACATGGCTCGCTGGGTTGTGCACTTGCTGCATTACATCCCTGAACGCCGCGGTCAGGCTTTCGATACTATCGAGGATGTGATTCCGCTTCATAGCGTAACCCTGTCGCTGCGCACGCCCCGCAAGGTCAAAGCCGTGCGGTTGGCGCCGCGAGGAGAAGCGCTGTCATTTTCTGAAAAGGATGGACGCCTCGAGTTCACCGTACCTTGTGTGACAGGTCACCAGATGGTCGAGGTAAAATTCTAACCTTCATTCCCATCAACGCACATTCCGAAAAAGCTCCCAAGAGGACTGTAACAATGTACGATGCATTCAGCAGCGATTATGATCGTTTCGTCAACTGGGAATCCCGTCTGGCAGCCGAACTCCCCTTCCTGGAAACCAGGTTACAGCTTTTATCTCGTACAGCGCCGGCTTTGCCGCTAAAAATTCTGGATGCAGCCTGCGGCACCGGCAGGCACGCCATAGCGCTGGCGCAGCGCGGCTATCTGGTAGCTGGGGCAGACCTGAGCGAGGGCATGATTTCCCAGGCTCGCCAAAACGCCGCCGCGGCAGGTCTGAAAATACGCTTCGATACGGCAGGATTTGGCAACCTGGCAACATCCTTCGGCGAAAATCAGTTTGATTTACTGCTCTGCCTGGGCAACTCGCTGCCCCACCTCCTTAGCGCCCAAGAGCTGGCTGATGCCTTGAATGATTTTGCCCGCTGCCTGCGCCCTGGCGGAGAACTGATTCTTCAGAACCGCAACTTCGACGCTGTCTTGAACCGCAAAGAGCGCTGGATGGAACCGCAATCCCACCGCCAGGGAAGCGCGGAATGGATCTTCCTGCGGTTTTACGATTTCGAACCAGGGGGGTTGATCAACTTCAACATCATAACGCTGAAGCGCAGAGCTGACGCGCCCTGGAGCCAACAGGTCGCCAGCACCTCTCTAAAACCCTGGACACAGGCAGATCTGCAACAGGCGCTGAAGGACGCCAGCTTCACCGAGATCACAAGCTACGGTAGTATGAACGGCGAGCCATTCGACCGTGAAAAAAGCGGCAACCTGGTTATCACAGCAAGGCGTTGAACACCTTTTCGACGGCTTCGCACATCTCTTCGATGTGGGTATTGGTCAGCTCAGGGCTGACATCCAGGTGGACTGCCCTGCCCAGCAAATCCAGCGTGCGCGGGCACATCTCGCGTTGATAGACCACCTGGCGCGGATGATCTTTCCAGGGACCCGCCTTGGGCGACCAGGTGCGCTGGTTCAAGATGGGACTCCAATGGGCATAGACGTGATAATCGGTCGCTTCAGGATGATAGAGCAGCCAGTTGCCCAATCCCTCGGCGCGTAATGCCTGCGAGACGCGCTGAGCAAGGTCTGCTTCAGGGAGCAAGAAGATCAAGCACAAACCTGCCTCGCCTTGCGGGTCGTTCATCGCGGGGAACTTCACTCCCTTTTGCCGCGCCAGACCCGCCAGGTTTTCTGCCAGCATGCGCTTGCGCGCCCGCATTGCTTCGAGCAGGCTGTCCAGGCGCTTGAGCTGCACCAAAGCCACCGCCGCCACCAACTCCGGCATGCGGAAGTTGATTCCGGGCAGGATGCGCTCTTCAGGGATTTGATTGCGCTGCCCGCCGATGACATCATGGTACATCACCGCCCGTTCGAAAATCTCCTGATTCTGCGTGGCAACCATGCCGCCCTCGCCGCTGGTGATAATCTTGTTGAACTGCAGGCTGAACGCGCCTACATCGCCGATTGAGCCCAAGCGGCGACCTTGAAAGCTGACGCCATTCGCCTGGGCAGTATCTTCCAACACCTTCAGCCCGTGTTCTCGGGCAACTGCCATGATCTTGTCCATCTTGCAGGGTAAACCGCGCATG
>Ga0209381_1000468_pt1 | contig 97286 bp, 86 predicted proteins | sample DewCreD2012metaG_FD_184111 | JGI IMG/M metagenome (GOLD analysis project Ga0209381, IMG submission 184111) | Hot spring sediment bacterial and archeal communities from British Columbia, Canada, to study Microbial Dark Matter (Phase II) - Dewar... ... | reverse complement strand
AATACACACAAAAGAACCCAGAAAAGCCAAGATTTGTTGCCGGTGCTCTTGGACCAACAAATAAAACATTGTCTCTATCACCCGATGTAATGGATGCCGGTTTTAGATCTGTTACTTTCGATCAAATGAAAGAAGCATATAAAGAACAAGCCAAAGGTCTTATTGACGGTGGCGCAGATATTTTGCTTGTGGAAACAATTATCGATACGCTTAACGCCAAAGCGGCGTTACTGGGAATTATGGAGTTAATGGAAGAAACTGGCAAAGAATTACCAATAATGATTTCCGGTTCAATCATCGATATGAGCGGAAGAACTCTTTCAGGTCAAAACACAGAAGCGTTTTATATTTCTATTGCTCATACAAAAAATCTTCTTAGTGTTGGACTGAATTGCTCTCTCGGCGCATCTCAAATGCGATCATTCATTGCAGAATTATCAAGGATAGCAAATACATTTGTTAGTCTTTATCCAAACGCCGGTTTACCTAATGAATTTGGAGGTTATGATGAAACTCCAACTTCTATGGCATCTGTTCTGGAAGAATACTTAAAAGAAGGATATGTAAACATTATTGGCGGATGCTGCGGAACAACACCAGAACACATTAAATATTTTTCGGAGATTGCAAAAAAATATAAACCAAGAACAATTCCGCAAGTAGAACCTCTTTTAAGATTAAGCGGATTAGAACCTTTAATACTCAGACCGGATTCAAATTTTATAAACATTGGCGAAAGAACTAACGTAACTGGTTCCAGAAAATTTGCACGATTAATAAAAGAAGGAAATTTTGAAGAAGCGCTTTCTGTAGCAAGAGAACAAGTTGAAAACGGAGCTCAAATTTTAGATGTGAATATGGATGAAGGTATGATCAATTCAGAAGAAGCGATGACTAAATTCTTAAACCTTCTTGCAGCTGAACCGGATATTGCAAGAGTTCCTATTATGATTGATTCTTCGAAATGGAGTGTAATTGAAGCCGGACTTAAATGTTTACAAGGGAAAGGGATTGTTAATTCAATCTCGCTCAAAGAAGGAGAAGAAATTTTTAAGGATCATGCCAAGAAAATTTTAATGTATGGTGCTGCAGTAATTGTTATGGCTTTTGATGAGGAAGGACAGGCAGATACTTTCGAAAGGAAAATAAAAATTTGTGAACGTGCCTATAAAATTTTAACAGAAGAAGTTGGATTTCCGCCTCAGGATATAATCTTCGATCCAAATATTTTTGCCGTTGCAACCGGGATAGAAGAACATAATCAATATGCGCTTAATTACTTTGAAGCAACAAAATGGATTAAAAAAAATTTACCGCTTGCGAAAGTGAGCGGTGGAGTAAGTAACGTTTCATTCTCCTTCAGAGGCAATGACAAAATCAGAGAAGCAATGCATTCCGCTTTTTTATACCACGCCATTGAAGCCGGAATGGATATGGGAATTGTAAATGCGGGACAATTAACTGTTTACGAAGAAATCCCAAAAGATTTATTAGAGTTAGTAGAAGATGTTCTTCTTAACAGAAGAAAAGATGCAACAGAACGATTAGTTGATTATGCCAACAAAGTTATTCAAGAAGAAAAAACGGATAAAGCAACAGAGGGTTGGAGAAATTTTAGCTTAGAAGAAAGATTGAAATATTCACTTGTAAACGGAATCACAGATTATATTGAACAAGATGCTAAGGAAGCTCTTAAAAAATATCCCTCCGTTCTTGACATTATTGAAGGTCCTTTAATGAATGGAATGAACCAGGTGGGAGAATTGTTTGGCTCAGGAAAAATGTTTTTACCGCAAGTAGTAAAAAGTGCACGAGTAATGAAAAAAGCCGTTGCAGAACTGATTCCCTATCTTGAATCAGAAAAATCAAAAACTGAAGAGAGTAAATCTGTACAAACAATTCTTTTAGCAACAGTTAAAGGTGATGTTCATGATATCGGCAAAAACATAGTCGGAGTTGTTCTCGGTTGCAATAATTATGATGTGATTGATTTGGGTGTAATGGTTCCTTCAGACAAAATTATTTCTACCGCAATTGAAAAAAAAGTTGACGTTATTGGACTTAGCGGATTGATTACACCTTCGCTCGACGAAATGGTTCATGTCGCAAAAGAAATGGAAAGAATGGGGTTAAAAATTCCTTTGTTGATCGGAGGTGCTACAACCTCACGAATTCACACTGCTGTTAAGATTGCACCTGAATACTCAAACGTCACAATTCATGTTCTTGATGCTTCTAAAAGTGTTAGCGTTCTAAGTAATTTATTTAATGAAGAGTCAAAACTCGATTATCAAAAACAAATACAAAGCGAATACGAAAAAATTAGATTAGAGCATAATAAAAAAAAGGCGGCAAGAGAATATCTTTCTCTCGAAGAAGCAAGACGAAACAGATTAATCCTTGATTGGAAAAATTATAACCCTGTAAAACCGCTAAAACCGGGAATAACCATATTCAACAACGTTGATCTCAATACAATTAGAAATTACATTGATTGGTCTCCCTTCTTTTCAACCTGGGAATTGAAAGGAAAATATCCAAGCATATTCAACGATGCTGATTACGGAAGCGAGGCAAAAAGAATTTTTAACGATGCCAACAAACTCCTTGATAAAATTATAAAAGAAAAGTCACTTACTGCTAAAGGGATTGTCGGACTATTTCCGGCTAATTCTTTTGACGATGATATTGAAATTTATTCTGATGAAAACAGAAAAGGGATTTTAGCAACACTACATACTTTACGTCAGCAGATTATCAAATCTAAAGATATACCAAATATTGCTCTTGCAGATTACATTGCGCCAAAACTCTCGGGTGTAAATGATTACATCGGGATGTTTGCAGTAACAACAGGAATTGGTATTGAAAAGATAATCGAAGAATTTGAAAAGTCGCATGATGACTATTGTATTATAATGACAAAAGCAATTGCAGACCGTTTGGCAGAAGCTTTTGCAGAATATTTACACGAATTAGTTCGCAAAGAAATTTGGGGTTATTCTTCTGACGAAAAATTTTCTAATGAAGATTTAATTGGTGAAAAATATATTGGTATAAGACCAGCTCCAGGATATTCGGCTCAACCAGACCATTCAGAAAAATTAACAATATGGAAATTATTGGATGTTAAAAACAAAATAGGGATAGAACTAACAGAAAGTATGGCAATGTATCCGGCTGCTTCAGTATGTGGACTCTACTTTGCTCATCCCGAAGCTAAATATTTTTCTGTCGGTAAAATTGGTAAAGATCAAGTGGACGATTATAGAAAACGCAAAGGGATCAGTTTGAAAGAAGCAGAAAAATGGCTCAGACCAATTTTAAATTATGATAGCAGTGATTGATAATAATTTACTATTTTCGGTTGTGATATTAATAAACAAGTGCAGTAAATGACTAATAAAAATTTTCGCACTGGTGCAATAGGCGCTTTAATGGACGAATATGAACGCGCTGCCGCAGAACTAATTTCTATCCTGGATAAATTATCACCTGACAAGTTTTCCTACATCTATGATGTTAAAACCAATGATGAACATTGCAGATCTATTAAATCGATAATGATTCACGTTGTGGATGCCGCTTACCGATATGCAAATCAAATAAGAATTTTCTTGGCTCTCGTTCCAGTTAATCCAGAATTCAAAATTGATAATAAAAATGATGCAATAAGAACACTCAACAAAGTACTGACATTTACGGCTAATTCAGTAGAAGGATTTTGGAACTTAACTAAAGAACAGATTTTAGCTACACGGCAAACGACAAAATGGGGATTGTATGACATTGAAATGATGTTCGAACATGCTATCGTTCATATTTTGCGTCACAGAAGACAAATAGAAAAATTTCTTTCACAATAATCTTGATGAGGTCTTTATGCTTAAAAAATCCTTTACGCTTTTTTTGGTACTCTTTATTTCCTTCGTTTCAATTGCTCAGGAAAAAATAGATTATCAGGTAATTCAACGGATTAAAAGAGAAGGACTTGAAAACTCCAAAGTAATGGAGTATTTGAGTTTTCTAACTGATATCTATTCACCACGTTTAGCTGGTTCTAATCAATACAGAGAAGCTGGTAAATGGGTAGTAAATAAACTAACCGAACTTGGTTTACAAAATGCAAAAATGGAACCCTGGGGTACACTTGGACGAGGATGGGAATTAAAAAAATTCTACTTTGCAATGACAGAGCCGCAATACATGCCAATAATAGGATATCCCAAGGCATGGACACCGGGATTTAATGGTATGATTGAAGGTCAGCCGGTATTAATGGATATTAAAAAAGAAGAAGACCTTCAGCCATTTAAAGGTAAACTTAATGGCGCTATTGTATTTCTAGGAGGTGAACAGGAAGTAACAACATCGTTTGAACCAGATGCTAAAAGATACACAGATGAAGAGCTTAAAAATTTGCAACAATTACCCGAACCTGGTGCAAGATCACCCTTTGCAAACAGAATGGAAGAATTTATGACACGCAATAGATTACGACAAGCTATTTCGACTTTTCTTATTCAAGAGGGTGCGGCTGTAACAGTTGAACCATCTCAAGGAAGATATGGAACTGTATTTGTTCAAAGTGGTGGTTCCTACAGAAAAGGTTCACCTAATCCAATTCCTCAAGTTGTTATTGCTGTTGAACATTATAACAGAATTGCGAGAATACTTAAACAAAATATTCCTGTTAAACTCGAAATGGAATATCAGGCGAACTTCGTTGAAAGTGATTCGCTTGGTTATAACGTTATTGCGGAAATACCGGGTACAGATAAAAAATTAAAAGACGAAATTGTAATGTTAGGCGGTCATTTCGATACATGGCACACCGGTACGGGTGCAACCGATAATTCTTCGGGATGCGCTGTCGCACTCGAAGCAGTAAGAATCTTAAAAGCAATTGGAGTTCAACCCAAAAGAACAATAAGAATCGCAATGTGGGATGCTGAAGAAGTTGGATTGATTGGTTCAAGAGAATATGTAAAAAATCATTTCTTCGATAGAGATAAAAAAGAAAAGAAACCTGATTACGATAAATTTTCTGCTTACTTTAATTATGATAACGGAACCGGCAAAATCAGAGGAATCTATGCACAGGGTAACGAAGCCGTTGTTCCAATTTTTGAAGAATGGCTTAAACCATTTCATAGTTTAGGGGCTACAACTGTTACGATAAGAAATACAAGCGGAACAGACCATTTATCATTTGACGGTGCCGGTTTACCCGGTTTCCAATTTATTCAAGATGAAATACATTATGATACAAGAACACATCATTCCAATATGGATGTATATGATTTAGCAATGCGTGGAGATTTAATGCAATCAGCGGTTATTATGGCTGCTTTTGTTTATAACGCTGCTATGAGAGATGAGAAACTTCCACGAAAATACTTTGATCCTAATGAAGAACGACCAAGAAGACCGAGATTCTAAAAATAATCGGGCTGTATTATGAAAAAGTTCAGATAATAGAACACGAATAAACACAGATTAAACTGATTTTCACAAATGTTTTTGTTGATGATACAGCCCATAAAATCCTTTAGAAGGTATGAATTAAAAAATTGATCACTAAGTTGATTGAACAAATAAAATGCTCGTTGTTTGATTTGTACTTAATGTCAAAAAAACTGAAAGTTACTTTAATCTACCATAAATTCCTATGAACAGAATATGATTTACCAAAAAAAATTAATTGAGCTTTTTGAGAAGTGGGCAAAAGAAAAATCTATTTCATTTACTCCCCTTCCCGAATCCGGCTCAAACAGAAAATACTTCAGAATAACAAGTAAAAACAAGTCAGCTATTGGTGTTTTTAATCCTGATAAACGCGAAAATCAAGCTTTTATTTTCTTATCAAAACATTTTATTAAAGCCGGATTAAATGTTCCTCAAATTTATTCAACGCTACTTAGTTATAACGTTTTTTTAATTGAAGACTTGGGCGATACAACTTTGTTCTCATTAATAATTAATTCAACCAATGATCTATCGGATGAACAGTTATCTTTAATAAAAAAATCATTAGCGGAACTTGGGAAATTTCAAATTGTAGGTTCAAGGAATTTAGATTACTCGAAATGTTATCCGCGCTCAACTTTCGACACACAATCGATAATGTGGGATCTTAACTATTTCAAATATTACTTCCTGAAATTGACCGGAACAAATTTCGATGAGCAAAAACTTGAAGACGACTTCAATACTCTCGCAAAATATTTAACCAAAGCTGGCAATAATTTTTTTATGTATCGCGATTTTAACTCAAGAAATATTATTATAAAGGATAAGCAATTATACTTCATTGATTATCAGGGTGGAAGAAAAGGACCGCCACAATATGATGTTGCTTCATTTCTATACAGCTCAAAACTAAACTTTGATGAGAGACTGAGAAATGAATTATTAGAACATTATTTAGAATCGGTCTCTGTTTACAAGAAGGTTAACAAAAAAGAATTTTTAAAGTATTACTATGATTTTGCACTAATAAGAATATTACAAATGTTAGGTGCTTATGGATTCAGAGGATATTATGAAGGTAAAGCTCATTTTATAACCAGCATTCCTTTTGCAATAAAAAATTTGCGGAATGTTCTTGATAAAGTCAAAATAAAACAAAATCTACCCGAGTTAAAAAAGTGCTTAAACGAAATTATTCGTTCAGATAAATTTACCCAATTAACAAAAGTAGATGGGAATAAGAATAAATTAACTGTAAGAATTAACAGCTTTTCTTATCGCGATAAAATTCCCACCGATTTCACAGGTAATGGCGGAGGTTTTGTATTCGATTGTCGCGCAATTCCTAATCCGGGCAGATTAGAAAAGTATAGAACTTTAACCGGCAAAGACTTACAAGTACAAAGGTTTTTGGAAACCCAACCGGAAGTAAAAAGATTTCTTAAAGAATCATTTGACATAGTAGAACAATCTGTTACAAATTATTTAAAGCGCGGTTGGACAGATTTAATGGTCAATTATGGTTGTACCGGTGGTCAACATAGATCTGTTTATTGTGCTGAAAAACTTGCTAAATATCTTAAAGGCAAGTACGATATTGATATTGTATTATCTCACACAAAACTAATTCAGTAATTTTCTAATGAAAGCATTTATTCTTGCAGCCGGATTAGGCACCCGACTAAAACCAATAACAGATAGCAAGCCAAAAGCATTGGTCGAAATAAATGGCATCCCTCTGATTGAACATCTGATTAAAAAGTTAATCTCATTTGGATTCTCTTCAATAATAATAAACATTCATCATTTTGCCGATCAAATTGTTGATTTTGTTAAGTCGAAAAAGTCTTTTGGAATTGATATTCAATTTTCTGACGAAAGAGATTTACTCCTTGATACCGGAGGCGGATTAAAAAAAGCACAATGGTTTTTTGATGATATCAAACCTTTCTTAATCCATAACGTAGACGCTCTGACTAATATTAACCTTGTTGAAATGTATAACTATCATTTACAAAAAAATTCGATTGCAACTCTTGCTGTTCAAAAAAGAAATTCATCCCGTTATTTCTATTTTGATGAACTAGCAACTCTTTGCGGTTGGATAAATGAAAAATCAAAAGAAGAAAAAATAGTAAGAGAGTCCGTCAATGAATTAAAAAAATTTGCATTCAGCGGAATTCAGTTTGTTAATCCTTCTATATTCGAATTAATGCCCCGGTCAGATATATTTTCTCTAGTTGATCTTTACCTTTCAATCGCATCTCAACATAGAATAACTTATTTTGATCATAGCAATTCACTATTTATTGATCTTGGTAAAAAAGAGAATTTAACAGAAGCAGAAAAAATACTCAGTAAATAAATCAGGAGGTTTTATGACACGTTCAGAAAACCTTGTTAACTACAAAAGAGGCTTTGAAAAATTGAGAGTTGCGTTGCACAATTTCCCGAAACAGTCGTTCGATTTTAAGCCGTCGCCGGATAAGTGGAGTATAAGAGAAATTATTCTACACCTTGCAGATAGTGAAGCGGTGGGTTATACAAGATGTCGTAAAATAATCGCAGAGCCGGCTACCAATATTACTTCTTATGATCAGGATATTTGGGCAGAGGAACTCAATTATAAAGATCAGGATATTGATTTAGCTTTAGAATTATTTGCTCAATTAAGATTATCAACCAGTAAATTGTTAGAAAAAATTCCCGAAGAAAAATGGGAAAATTACATGATCCATCCGGTGCGTGGTAAAGTTACATTAGACGAATGGCTAAGCATTTATTCAAATCATGTTGATATTCATATAAATCAAATGAACAGAAATTTTACCGAATGGCAGAAATCAAAATCAAATACCAATTGAGATCGGAGTAAAAAATGAAAAGGATTTTTATTCTGTTTTTTTCACTTTCTCTTTTAACTTTTGGTCAAGGGAAAGAATGGATAAAAGAAAATTATAATAAAAAAGAATATAGAATACCGATGCGTGATGGAGTTACTTTATTTACATCGGTCTATTCACCAAAAGACACAACAAAGTTACATCCAATTCTCATGATACGAACCCCTTATACTGTTTCTCCGTATGGAGAAGATAATTTCCCAAATACGTTAGGACCAAATGATCACTTCCCTAAAAGTGGTTACATATTTGTATTTCAGGATGTACGCGGAAAATTTATGAGCGAAGGTGAATATGACAATATGCGCGCTTATATACCAAATAAGACTAATAGCAAAGAAATTGATGAAACAACCGATACTTACGATACAATCGAATGGCTTGTAAAAAATATCAAACACAATAATGGTAATGTTGGAATATGGGGAATTTCATATCCAGGTTTTTATGCAGCAATGAGTTTGATTGATTCACATCCGGCATTAAAAGCAGTTTCACCTCAAGCTCCGATTTCCGATTGGTTTATCGGAGATGATATGCACCATAACGGCGCACTTACATTGAGTATGTCATTTAATTTCTTTAAAAGTTTTGATCAACCCAGGGAAGGATTAACTACATCCTGGAAATCAATACCTCCATATCATTCGCCCGATATGTATACTTTTTTTCTCAAACTTGGACCATTATCAAATATTCAGAAAAAATTCTTTCATAATAAACTTCCTTTCTGGAATGCAATTACCGAACATGGCACATACGATCAATTCTGGCAATCGAGGAATAACCTACCACACTTTAAAAATGTTAAACCGGCTTCACTAATTGTTGGTGGTTGGTACGATAGCGAAGATCTTTATGGACCACTTAACATTTATAAATCGATCGAAGAAAAAAATCCTATAAACAAGAATCATATTGTTATGGGTCCATGGAGTCACGGTGGTTGGTCAAGAAGTAATGGCAGTTCATTTGGAGATTTTACTTTTCCTGAAAATACTTCGGATTATTATAACGAAAAAATATTAAATCCATTCTTCGATTATTACTTAAAAGGTGAAGGTGAATTAAATATTCCTGAAGCGATAACTTACAGAACCGGAGAAAACATTTGGGTTCATCACAATGAATGGCCTCCTTCCACCACTGTTTCATCTGCATTATATTTTGATAAAGAAAACAAATTAAAATGGAGTTCACCAAGCCATTCTGAAAATTTATTCAATGAATATCTGAGCGATCCCAACAAACCTGTTCCCTACACAGCTAAATTTCACGATAGTCAGCAAATGTATTACAGAACATATATGAATGAAGACCAGAGATTTGCAGCATCGCGTCCCGATGTTTTGGTATTTGAGACCGAACCACTTCAAGAAAACGTTACCATGACAGGACCAATTTTAGCTGACTTGTTTGTATCTACAACCGGAACAGATGCTGATTGGGTAGTCAAAGTAATTGATGTTTATCCCGATAGTATTGCAAATCCTAATCCTAACCCAAACAATATAGAATTGGGAGGATATCAAAGATTAATCAGATACGAAATAATGCGAGGTAAATTCAGAAACAGTTACGAAAATCCCGAACCATTCGAACCAAATAAAATCACAAATGTAAAAATTAAACTACAGGATGTTGATCATACTTTTATGAAGGGACACAAGATAATGGTTCAGATTCAGAGCAGCTTTTTTCCTTTTTTCGACCGCAATCCACAAAAGTTTGTAGATATTTATAATGCAAAGGAAGAAGATTTTCAAAAAGCATTTAATAGAGTTTATTTTTCGAAAAATTATCCTTCTAAAATCCAATTTTACTTGACAAAATAATTTCAGGGAATTCTTTTTTTGGTTAATTTGCATATAAATAAATCAGAGGTATTAATGAAGAACAAATTCTTAACCCTCGTATTTCTTTTTACTGGTATTTCTATATTAAATGCTCAATCATTATCTATTGGTCCTCAGGTTGCGTATCTTAAAACATCGGATGCTGAAAAAGGTGTCTTTATGCCGGCTGGTGCAGTCAGATTAAATTTAGGTGGACTTGCTATTGAAGGTTCTATCGGATATAAAACAGAAGAGTTTGCAAATGGAGTTATTAAAACAACAAGTTACCCGGTAATGGCAACTGCTATGTTAAAACTTCTTCCTCTAATTCATATTGAGGGCGGACTTGGATGGTATAATACTAAAATAGAGTATTCAGGAATATTTTCTAACCTCCCATCTGAAACACAAAAAGAAGTTGGGTATCATGCCGGAGCCGGAGTTGAATTGGATTTAGGTAGTGCTCTTATTACCGGCGATCTTCGATATGTAAAAATGGGCAAACTAAAGGACTTAAAAATCAGTAGTGATTTAAAGAGTGACTTCATCGCTATTTATGGCGGACTGATGTTTAAGTTATAAAATTTTTTTCAAAATATACCGAGGTAATATGATTTTCGATCAATTAAAAAACTCAGAGATTTATTTCACAATCAATGAAAAATTCAAAAAAGCTTTCGATTACCTGAAATCAGTTGATTTCACAAATACTGAACCCGGTAAATATGAAATTGAAGGCGAAGATATTTACGCAATTGTTCAGCAATACGATACAAAACCTTTAACTTCGGCAAAATGGGAAGCTCATAAAAAGTATATTGATATTCAGTATATCGTAAGCGGTAAAGAAAAAATGGGTTATTCCCATAAAAACAAGATGATTGTTACACAAGAATATAATGATGAAAAAGATGTTTTATATCTTAAAGGTGAAGGAAACTTTTTGACTGCAGAAACTGGTTACTTTGCAATCTTTTTCCCAAGCGATGTTCATATGCCTGGTATTGCGCTCAATCTATCTACACCAGTTAAAAAAGTGGTAGTAAAAGTAAAAACAGATTTAATAGAATCAGAACCCCATCAAGAACCAGCAGAAGATTTATCCACGGAAAAAATAGCTGAAGAACAAAATAAATCTGAAGAGCAAACAGAAACCACAGAAAGTTCAACTGAAGAAGCCAATTCTTAACATAAAATGCAACCAACCTGTTTTGTTATAACAGGTTGGTTAAGCATTACAATCAAACATCAGTTTATTTAATTATACTCAACAACTCTACTTCAAAAATTAAGACTTCTCCGGGACCTATTACTCCTCCGGCTCCGTTATCACCGTAAGCCAGATCAGATGGAATGAATAGTTGCCATTTATCTCCAACGTGCATCAACTGCAAAGCTTCTGTCCATCCTTTAATAACCTGAGTAACACCAAATACTGCCGGCGTATTTCTGTCATAAGAACTGTCGAATTTTGTTCCGTCAATTAATGTACCTGTATAATGAACGCTGACTTTATCCTCAGGTTTCGGAGAAGGTCCATCTCCTTTCACAAGAACTTTGTATTGCAATCCACTTGGTAAAACAACTACTCCTTCTTTCTTTGCATTTTCTTCAAGGAATTTTTTTCCTTTTTCTTTTGCGACTGCACTCTGAGCTTTTGCGTCAGCTTCCCTTTTTTCCATAACACGTTGATTAAAAATCATCATAACATTCTGCATCTGTTCCTCTGTTAATAATTTAGCAGCACCACTTATCGCGTCTTGCATCCCCTTAACAAGAATATCAAAATTTATTTTCATATAAGGTTCTTTCAGATTCATTCCGATGTTTTGACCTATACTGTAACTAATTGAATCTTCCAACGTTTTTAAGGTAATTGTGCTCTGTTTCTTTTGTGCGTTAATTGTACCCAAAAGAAAAATCATCAAGAAAAATATTTTTACAAATTTCATTTTATCTCCATTCAATTCTAAATGTTAATTATGGGGTGCGAAAATTAAGTCCGTTACAACTCATTAGCAAATAATTAAAATGAAATTTTATTGGATAATTGTGTAGTTAAAAAAAAGAAATTAATTTAATTACCAAAACAATAGGAGTATTTATGAAAAAGTTATTTCTATTCATATTGATTTTTTCATCTCTAATACATGCTCAAACATTTTTAAGAAGCGAACCTTTTGCACATACATATTCTATTGTAGCTTATGATCCGGAAACCGGAGATATGGGAGTAGCGGTTCAATCCCATTGGTTTTCTGTTGGAACAATTGTAAGCTGGGGCGAAGCCGGTGTTGGAGTAATTGCTACTCAGTCTTTCGTTAACGCATCATTCGGTCCCCGAGGATTAGAATTACTAAAGCAAGGTAAAAGTCCACAGGAAGTAGTGGATGAATTAATTAAAAGTGATGATGGTAGGGATTTCAGACAATTAGCAGTACTTGATTCAAAGGGAAGAGCTGCATCATATACAGGTTCAAAGTGTATTCAACCGGCTGGAAATATTGTCGGAGAACATTTTTCCGTTCAAGCAAATCTTATGTTGAATGATAAAGTCTGGCCGGCAATGGCTGAATCATTTAAGAACTCAAAAGGACCATTAGCAGAAAGAATGCTTGAAGCACTCGAAGCAGCCGAAAAAGCCGGTGGTGATATTAGAGGGAAACAATCCGCGGCACTACTTGTAGTTCGTGGTAAACCTACCGGAAATCTCTGGGAAGACCGGTTAGTTGATTTAAGAGTTGATGATCATGCAGAACCACTGGTAGAATTAAGAAGATTATTAATGGTTCATCGTGCTTATGAACATATGAATAATGGTGATCTTGCAGTTGAAAAAAATGATATGGACAAAGCTATGGCAGAATATTCTGCCGCAATGAAAATGTTTCCGGATAATCTTGAGATGAAATACTGGACCGCAGTTGCATTAGCAAATAAAGGAAATATTTCTGCTGCTTTACCAATGTTTAAGGAAATCTTCAGCAAGGATAAAAACTGGAAAACATTAACTCCAAGATTAATTCCAAATGGTTTATTAACTGTTGATGAAAAAACTCTTTCTGAAATCATGAAATAAACTATTGTTGCTGAAACTAGAATAAGAACCCTTCAAAAATACTATAGCCACTAATTACACTAATTAACACGAAGATAAAATAATTTCGTGGAATTCGTGAGATTAGTGGCTAAATATTGCCAAGTAATTTTTTGACTTATCTTGAATAACCGAAGAACAGGGGAATTATAATATCTAAAAAGGAAACTCTTCCTTGTAATCAACTTCTTTTTGAGGAGCTAAATTTTCCAGGTTTAATTTAGCTACCTGATGAATAGCGTTACCTTCAACATAAATTGATTTATAGGGTTTAGTGGGACACGCATATTCACAAGCTCCGCAACCGATACAATATTCTTCCCGCACCTCAGGAATTACTAATTTACCTTCATAAGGAATCATGTGAACTGCTTTAGTCGGACAATGTTCAGAACAAGCACCACAATCAGTTTTTTCTGTTTCAACAATACAATTTTCTTTTACAAATTTTGCTTTACCAAGCTGAACTAACTTTTTATCCTCTAATTTCAATGGAAGAATAGCGCCGGTTGGACAAACATCGCCACAAATTTTGCATTCAAAGTTGCAGAATCCCGCTGAGTTATCTAAACGTGGCTGAAGCATTCCTAAAAATCCATATTCTAAAAATGATGGTTGCAAAACCTGAGTTGGACAAGCGCTAACACATAAATGGCACGCTGTACATTTACTGTTAAATCTCTCTATTGATTGAGAACCCGGAGGCGCAATTGCATTTTTTCTGAGTATTGGAACTGTGCTTTCCTTCTTTGCAAGAATCTTCTTTTTAACCTGTCCTAATACAGATGATAATGAAGCAAGATATAATCCCGTGGAAATCAGAAAACTTCTTTTTGATTCATCTAAAATATTTTGTTTTACCGGAAATGGATTGATGAACTGATACTTAATTCCTTCGGTCGGACATGACTGAACACAATTGAAACATGCAACGCATCTGGACATATCAACAGACATTTCATCACTATTGATGCAATTTGCTTTACAGTCCTTTGCGCAAACTCCACAACTAAGGCAATCGCTTTTTTCTATACTTATCCTAAAGAAAGAAAATCTTGAAACAAATCCTAACAATGTTCCCACCGGACAAACAGTATTGCAGTATAACCTTCCATTGGTAAACGATAAATAAACTACTATACCAAGAATAAGAGTTGTTATGATAAACGGAAGAAAATTAAAGGTGTGAATTTCAAAAGGGAAAATCCAATATAACTTGAAAGACTCCAGTATTGAGGAAGCAAGATTATTCCCGAAAATGTATATCGGTCTGAAATAATTACCGGCAACCCTTCCATAAATACTGTATGGATCGAGCAAGGTAATTCCAAAAGAGCTACCAAAAAGAAATAACACAACAGGAATAATAAAAAAAGTCCATCTCAAAAATTTTTGTTCTTTCTTAAATACAAACCTTCTTTTTTTCTTTTTTAGCTTGCCGGAAATAAAATTTACTAAATCCTGTAAGAATCCAAGAGGACAAATAGTTGAACAATAAACTCTGCCAAAAATTAGAGTTAGAATTAAAACAAGAATGAAACCGGTCGTTATGAATGAGAAAATAATGATCGATTTAAGAAGTGAAGGAACAAACTGGAAATAAATAATTGAATTTACAACTGGTATAGGCAGTAACCCTGTAAAATCAATTAAAACAAATGTTGTCGGAATAACAAAAATGATTGATAGAACAATTCTTAATTTTCGTAAAAGAGAGCTATTCATTTAGTAATCAATAAATTTTGAGCATAGTTAAAAATATTTCAGAAGTTATAAAATTATTCTTTTAATCTGCAGTGAATTAAGATCCATTTTACCGACACCCATATCATTAGCTAATTTTATATATGGAATTGTTTCCGGTTCCACTCCAAAAAGTTTTGCGGCGGCAGCATCTGCAGCAACCATATCTGTTGAAAGTATCTGCGATTTCATAATTGTAACATCTGCTTTTGAGACTCCACGGGGACCGTTTTTCATCATCACATAATATGCATCAACTATATTCAAATCAGGTTTACGATCGTATGTTGCAAAATCAGCTATACATTGATGTAAATTATTTCTGTGCCAATATCCTCTATCCCATACAACACCCATCAGGTTTTTCATATTAACAGTTAGTCGCGTTGAACTATGATTTTTAAGAATCGGCATATTAATAAAAACATCACAACTTAGAATTAACTCGTGCACTTTATCTTTAGTAAGTTTCTTACCGTTTTTAATTACAACTTCCTGATAATAACTTTCGCTGTTACCGGGGACCATTGTTCCTTTAGCATCTTTGACAGCTTTTTCAATTCCGCTATTAGTATAACATCTTCGCCAATCGTCACACGTATGATCGAAAACATAAACCTCTTTAGCGCCGGCATCGAAACAATGTTTTATTACTCTGCTTACAAGTTTTGGGTTTGTATTTGCACCTAATTCGGGAACAACATCCCACCCGATGTTTGGTTTTATTACAACCTTTTGATTCTTTTTCACAAAAGATTTCATTCCGCCAAATTGTTTGATTGCCTCATCAAACATATCATCCGGCTCGCCACCCTTTATTGCAACCAGATCAAAATTTTGAGTTACAAAACTATTCCTTGCAAAAAGTTTTCCATATACTCCGGGTGAAACCAAAGTTGCACCTGTTAGTAATCCGGCAGATTTTAAGAAATTTCTTCTCTTCATAATTACCTGAATTTTTTACATTACGATTTTTGTGCCTAAAACTTATCAATATATTATATTGCATTCAAGGAAATAAGAAATGAGGAATTATTTATGAATGAATTAGCCTTAACTTCATCCAAAATGAAAATACGCACATTACTAATTGATTTCTTAGCATTACTATTTATAGCATTTGCGCCGGCACTTTCGCATTTGGTAGCATTACCAATATATATGCTTGAACCGATGCGAATAATGCTTATTATTTCTATTGCTCATACTTCCAGAAAAAACAGTTACATTATTGCTCTTTTATTACCTCTGTTTTCTTTCATCATTTCTGCACATCCATCCGTTTTTAAGACTTTACTAATAAGCGCAGAACTTCTGTTGAATGTTTTTCTTTTCTCTCTTTTATTAAAATACATTAAAAATGTATTTGTATCAGTTTTATCAAGTATAATATTAAGCAAGATATTCTACTACACAACAAAATTCGGGATGTTAAATTTAGGATTGATTAACGGAGAACTTATTTCAACACCAATTTATTTGCAAGTAATTGTTACGTTATTACTTTCCGGATATCTGTTTCTCTTTTATAAAAAGGAAAAATGATTTTTTAGAAAACCAGTAATTATCAAAAAAATATTTTTCAATAAGCCAGTAAGTTTTAAGTGTAACTTGCTGGCTTTTTAATTATTGTATTGTAGTACAAATGCTATCGGGTGTATCGCGGTAATAAATGTATGTGGGATAATCTACTTTAGCAATCTTAAATTTTTTTTCTGCGCGTTCAAAAAAATCCGAGTCGTCACTGTAAATAAGATTTTTAAAACCATCCAATTCAAAAAAAATAGATCTTTTACCAAAAAAAGTTCCGCCAACCACGCATTCAGAAATATGTATTTCTTTTGAAAGATCATTCTTATCCTTTACATAAGGATGACCCACAATTTCAACTCCACCGTGAATCATATCTATATCAGGAGTAGCTAGCATGAAATCGATTCTAAGTTTGATATGTTCCTCTTTATACTCGTCATCGCTACCTAAAAAAGTGATATAATCCCCACAAGAAGCAAGTATTCCGGCATTAGTTGTTAACGGAGACTTTCGGTTAGAATGCTTTACATAGCGAATATTTTCGTATTTACTGATGAAACGATTAACTAACTGAAAAGTATTATCTGTGCTTCCGTCGTCAACTATTACCAATTCCCAATCAGAATAAGTTTGTTTTAAGACCGAACTGATGGATCGATTTAAATAAGACTCCCGATTAAAAGTTGGCATAACAATGGAAACTAAAGGACGATTACCTTTGTAAACATTTATCATTTATTAGTTTTCCTAAGATTTTGTTCTATTCAAATATAGTTTTTTATTCTTTGATTTTTTGATTAATTTGGCTCGCAATTTTTACTTAAGTGAGTCTATTCGATGAGTTTACGTGAACAAAAAAGATATTTTGAAATATTAAAAAAATACGAACGTAAATTTAATCCAAAGGAGCTTGAAGACTACAAAATGCTTGTAAAAAGAGATAAAGACGATGAAGATTTAGACAAACTTTCCATGCAAAGATTAATTGCACTTTACGAAAAATATCATGTTAATCGGGAGAAAAAGAATCTCGATTACTTATTTCAAAAGCCATCCGAACAAACAGAAAACAATTCTAATCAATAATTTGGTGATTTAATGAGCAACAAGGTTTTAAATCGAATTATAGCATTTTTTGTTTTTGCAATAAGCTTAATTGTTTATTTGATGACAGTTCAACCCACAGTTTCTTTTTGGGATTGTGGTGAGTTTATAGCTACGTCATATTTGCTACAAGTTCCTCACCCCCCTGGGACACCCCTATTTTTAATGCTCGGCAGAGTTTTTTCGATGATTCCTTTCGTGGATAATATCGGACTTCGTGTTAATATGATCTCTGTTTTATCAAGTGCTTTTACTGTTATGTTTCTCTACCTGGTAGCTGTAAAACTTATTGAGCAATACAAAAAATCAATTGAGAATAGATTCGATGCTTTAACAGTTTATTTACCCGCAGTCATCGGTGCATTATCACTTGCCTTCAGCGATACTTTTTGGTTTAATGCAGTAGAAGCCGAAGTTTATGCCCTCTCAACATTTTTTATTGCATTTGTAATTTGGTTGATGATTCAATGGAATGAAAAAGCAGATCAACCAGATAACGAAAAATATCTTATACTTATTGCTTACTTAATAGGACTTTCAACAGGTGTTCACTTAATGGCAGTTCTTTCAATTGTTCCGGTTGTTATGGTTGTTATTTTTAGAAAATATCTTACCGATGAAGATGTTTTGAAGAAGACCGGTTACATATTTTTAGCTCACGCCGCAATAGTTCTTGTAATTGGTGCAATTATGTGGGCATCTCAAACAGAACCACAAGCTCCTTCTCCTGAACAATACAGAGCAGTCGATTCAAGATTTTTAATGGTAATGGTTGTTGTCAGTTTGATTTTTATGGGAGCTATGTTCAAGAAAATATTCCAAAAGAATTCTTTTTATATACCTTTGATTATTGGTGGTGTTACACTTATTGCAGTTTATCCCGGATTGGTTAAATACGTTCCGAAATTAATTACAGTTATTGGAAAAAATAATTATGTAATGGATTTAATTGTCGTTGCAGTAATTTTTATTATTACAATTGCCGGAATTATCTGGAGCTCCAAACAAGGGAAAAACACATTAAATCTCATCTTAAAATGTTTCCTCTTCGCATTGATTGGAACAACTTCGTATGCAATGATTATAATTCGTGCTAATCAGGAACCGCCTATTAATATGAACAGTCCGAAAACTTTTACTGAGCTTGAATCATACTTAAACAGAGAGCAGTATGGCGATTTCCCAATGTTCAAAAGAAGATTTTCGAGTGAACCACATCAACAAAATATATACACAAATTATTCAAGCGATCTGGATTTCTTATGGACTTATCAAATGAATCACATGTTCAACAGATATTTGTTATGGAATTACGTCGGACGTGAATCAACATATCAGGATTCAGGAGTTGACTGGAAAGATTTATTTGGTATTCCGTTTTTCATCGGTTTGTTTGGTCTGTATTATCATTTCAAGCGCGATTGGAAGATGGGTTCAGTTTTTCTTGTGATGTTTTTTTTCTTAGGATACCTTACAGCATTTTATCAAAATCAGCAAGAGCCACAGCCGCGTGAAAGAGATTATTTTTATGTGGGTGCATTTTTTGTCTTTTCAATCTGGATTGCCATCGGCATGAATGGATTGATTGAACTTATCAAAGAAAATTTCGATAAGATAAAGCCAATTAATCCTGTAATTGCCGGATTTATTTTATTCGGCTTTATTGTTGTTCCGGTGAACATGATAAATGTTAATTACTTTGAACACAACAGAGCAAGAAATTATGTCCCATGGGATTATGCTTATAATTTGCTGCAAAGTGTTGCACCAAATGCAATTTTATTTACTAATGGCGATAACGATACTTTTCCACTTTGGTATCTTCAAGATGTAGAAGGTGTTAGACGCGATGTAAGAATTGCCAACCTTAGTTTGTTAAACACTAATTGGTATATAAAACAATTAAAAAATACAACTCCATATGGCTCCCAGAAAGTAGATATTAGTTTTACTGATGAAGAAATCGATCAACTTGGTCCAATGAAATGGGAACCACGGGAATTACAAATTGATGTTCCACCCGATGTAATAAAAGAATTTGGTGTAACAGATACATCAATTATTAGAACAGGTAAATTGAAATGGACAATGAAAAATAGTCTTACCTATGGTCAAACTCCGGCAATTAGAACACAAGACCTTATCTGTTTAGATATTATTATGCAAAGCAAATGGAAACGACCGGTTTATTATGCTGTAACCTGTTCAGAAGACAGCCGATTAAATCTTGACGATTATTTGCAAATGGAAGGAATGGCAATGCGTGTTGTTCCAAAGAAAAATCCATCCCCTTCTTTGGAATATGTGAATGAAGAAATCTTAAGTAAAAATTTACTATCTGATAATGTAAAAATAAGTAAGGATTTTCAATCCGGATTTTTATTCCGCGGATTAAACGACAAAACAATTTTCTTTGATGAAAATCATGAACGCCTTACACAAAATTACCGTAATGCGTTTATAAGACTTGCACTGCATTATCTTTATCAGACAAAAGACAAGGCGAAAGTTGTAGAAACTCTGGACGTTATGGAAAAGAGAATTCCACGACGGGTTATTTCGATGGATTACAGAATAAAACACGATGTAGCAAAAATTTACTATAATGCCGGTACTATGAAACAATACGAAGAATTAGCTTATGAGGTTATTGAATCTGCTAAGCGCGCAATCGAAAAAAATCCACGTGATTTTTCTAGCTGGTATAATCCTTATGACATCTTGCTGACACATTACGACTATCTAAAAAAATATAACGAAGCAGTTAGTTTGCTGATGGGTTTACAAGCTTTATTACCAAACGATACTCAAATTCAGGACTTGATTAAGCAGTATAAAAAACAAGCCGGTATGGATACTACAGAAATTGCCGGAAAAGAACTTAAGATAAAGTAAATATCGGGGGATAGAATTAACCTATCCCCTATTCCTTAAAAACCTTATATGAAAATCCTTGTAATTGCATTATCCGGTATTGGTGATGCTTTAATGTTCACCCCATCGCTTAAAAAATTAAACGAGGATTTCCCATCGGCAAAAATTGATATTCTTGCTATGTATAAAGGGGTTAAAGATATTTTTGAAAAGCTGCCCGGAGTAAATAATGTACTCTTTCACGATTTTATTAAAGCTTCTAAATTAAATTCACTTCACTTTGTCCTCAGCTTAAGAAAAAAATATGATGTTTCTATTAATGTTTATCCTTCTAACAGAAAAGAATATAACCTAATCAGTTTTTTTATAGGCGCCAAGAAAAGAGTTGCAGTAAATTATTTACGACAAGGCAATTGGAATTTTTCTTTTTTGAACAACTTATTAATTACCGAGGATGACAGCTTACACAACGTAGAAGAAAATTTTTTAATGTGTGAAAAATTGAGCGGTAAAAAATCTGATAAGATAGCACCGCTTCAAATTAATTTTTCTGAAAGTGATTTAGATTATGCGAGTGACTTTCTAAAAGAGAAAAATATAATAAGAGAAAATTTGGTAATCGGTTTTCATCCCGGTTGCTCACCATTAAAAAATCACGATAAAAGAAGATGGGAAACAGAAAAATTTGCAAACCTTGCAGAAAAATTAATCCAAAATTATTCAGCTAAAATATTAGTGTTTGGTGGTCCTGAAGAACAATCATTAAAAAATGATATAATTAGATTAACTAACTCAAATAATATATTCAATGTAACAACTGATTCAATTTTAGAAACCGCTGCAATAATGAATAATTGCAAAGTGTTTGTTACGAATGATTCAAGTCTGATGCATGTTTCAGCAGCACTTAAATTAAAGACAGTTGCCATTCTTGGACCCACAAACAAAAATTATATTTATCCATGGCAAACAGAATATAAAATTGCCTCACTTAATCTTGAATGTTCTCCTTGTTTTTATTATTCGCCTAAACATCTTTCATGTGATAGAACAGATATTCAGTTCAAATGTATTAAAGAATTGAGTGTGGATATTGTTTATCAAAAAGTGAAAGAATTTCTGGAAGGTAAATCAGACTAACGCTTTAATAATATACTCTGCAAGCTCATCAATTTCATTAAAACATTTCACAATTCCATTTTTACGACCTTCTCTTTTAATTTGCTCTTCCATAATAGAAACAATTTCTTTCCACATTTTACCATGGCAAGCAACCGGTTTATCGGCAAACATTTTTTTATTCATAAATTCCCAAACGAGAGCAAGTTCAACCAATGTACCTGTTCCACCTTGCAGAACAACATAAGCATCACCAATTCTAAGTAAGTGTTCAAGTCGTTCGAAGAGCGTATGACATCTAATTTCTTCAGTTAAAAATTTACTTGGTAAAGCATTATAAATATCTAAAGTAACGCCAATAGCTTTAGCACCTTTCTCATAAGCCCCTTTCGAAACAGCATCCATAATACCCTGGAATCCGCCGCTGCAAACATTAAGATTAGCTTCAGCAAATTTTTTCCCAAGGTGATAGGCAATTTCATATTCCCTATCACCCGGCTTTGGAATAGAACTTCCGAAAACTGTTACAAACTTTTCTTTCATTTTTAATTTATGATTGGTTTGCCGGCATCCACCCAAGCAGAGTAAATTATTGATGCGGTTCTGGTAGCGCCTAAACTAACCCTATTAAAAGTGACATATTTTGTCTTAAACCATAACAATTCGTAAAAATTATCGTCATAATTCTTGCCGGCTCGTTCATATGCAAATTTGTCAGCAGTTAAAATCAAATCGTTATAGCTATTGGACTCTGTTATGTAATTAAAAATATACGAAGATAAATCGCTTACATACTGTGGAGCAATAACATAATAATTACTTTCTATTTCATCTTCATATTTCTTAAACATGTCGCTTTCGTATCTAAAATGAACTCCTTTCTGATTTGTCATTTCTCCATTATAATTAAGTGTGGTGTGCTGAGGTTGATGCCCGTCTTCAACATAATGTGAAATATCCGATGCATACAAAATAATTTTTTGTTTATCATTTTCTTTAAATGCTTTAACAAGATTATTGTAAGTATCAATTGTAGCCCAAGGAAGAACTCCCATCTCAGTAACAGTGCTGTCTCCGTATATTTTTATCAATTCATCTTTTGATGTAATCATTTTACCGTTTACAAATTCTTCGTAGTAGTCGATATCAATAAAATGTTTTGGGTATTCATCTTTAACATCTTTTTTCCTTTTATCCGGATCAGTAGAGTGATCAATAATTGCATTTTTAATTTCATCTGGTAAATTCATTTCAGATGACAATAATTGCATCGCATATTTGGTAATTAATTTATGCCCTTTATCTCCCCAACCAAACATTACGATAGGGATCAACACTAAGAAAATTATTTGTTTGAAAATTTTCATTAATCATTCTCCGATAAATTGTGTAATTATTCTTCTTGTTCTTTGGCGATTATCAAAATCAATAAGAACTATTTGTTGCCAGGTACCAAGCAGCAATTTGGAATCGGCAAAAGGAATTGTGATAGAAGCCCCTTGTAACGAAGCACGAACATGTGCATAACCATTTGCATCATGCCAGGTTTCATCATGACTATATTTAATATTAGATGGAATTATCCGCTCGAAAAAGTTGGGATAATCTTTTAACAATCCCGGCTCATATTCAATTGTAGTAATTCCGGCTGTTGCACCTGGCGCAAAAACCAAAACATTACCGTTTCTCAATCCGGATTCTTTTAATCTGGATTGGACTTCATCTGTCAAATCAATAATATCAGTATGACCTTTTGAATTAACACTAAAGGTTAATGTCTTAATCTGCACACATACCTCTGCTTATAATCTTAGATTGATTTTTACTTCGAAATAAGGTCAATAATTTATAATAGTTTTTGATATTGGTTCAAAAATTAATGGAATCTTGGGGAAATTAAAATAGTAAAGTTACTTTGAAGAATGATTTAACCATTGATCAATAGTAAGTTTTAGAAAATGAATATTTATTGGTTTAGCAATATAATCGTCCATACCAGAAGCAAGGCATTTCTCTCTGTCTTTCATACTTGAGTGAGCAGTAACTGCAATAACAGGAATCTTACCAATCACACCGGGTAGTTCTCTTATTTTCTTAGTTGTTGTTATTCCGTCCATATCCGTCATTTCAACATCCATTAGCACTACATCAAACAAACCGGTTTTTACTGCTTCTATGGCATCGAATCCGTTGGATACTGCTTCAACATCGTAACCAACCTCTCTTAATATTTTCATTTCAAGATTCTGACTAATTGGATTATCCTCAACAAGTAGAATCTTTTTCTTTTGTCCGTTTTCAAATTTGTGTTCACCTGTTAGGGGTTTTTTATCTGATACTTCTTCTTCTGTTTCTGTTACTACATTAGATTCTGTCGGAAGATTTTCAAAAGATGCTTCGAGTTGAGTTTTAAGTTTAACTGTAAATGTAAATTTACTACCGACACCAATTTTACTTTCTACTTTTATATCTCCACCCATTAGCTTTATAAATTCTTTTGAAATAACAAGTCCTAAACCTGTTCCTTCTTTTTTCCCTTTCTTGCTCTTTACCTGCACATACGGTTCAAATAACATAGGAATTTTTTCACTTGGAATTCCGTGACCGGTATCTTCAATTGAAGTTGATAATTCGATTGCAGAGGAAGATTTGGAAGCTACACGTGATGTAATTGTTATCTTACCTTCATCTGTATATTTAACCGCATTACTTAACAGATTAAGAACAATTTGACGGAAACGTGTCGGATCCCCAAAAACTGTCTGCGGCACTTCGTCACTAACCTTTTCTTCTATTAAAATTCCTTTCTGTTTTGCGGCTTGTGCAATTATTGAAACAGCTTTATGAATCTCATCCCGTACACCGAATTCCACTTCGTCAAGTTCCATTTTCCCGGCTTCGATCTTAGAGATATCCAGAATATTATTAATAATATCAAGAAGCGTTTGAGCTGCTAACCGAGCATCGCGTGCAAAATTTTTAAGTTCTTCTTTGCTTTCGAATAAATCATTTTCAATCAATGTAAGAAATCCCATTACTGAATTCATTGGAGTTCTTACTTCGTGACTCATATTAGCCAGGAATTTTGATTTAAAGTTACTTTCTTGCTGAGCTTTCTTAGCACTTATATCGGCTTTCATCTTTTCTTCTCTAAGTGCTTCAAGAGCCCTTTGTTTTTCGTTTTCCGCTTGAACCTGTTGTGTAATATCCTGAATACTACCTTCGTAATATGTAGAACCATCATCATTCAGGTTAACTCGAACATTCATTCTAACGGTTATTTCGTTTCCGTCTTTCTTCTTAAACTGAACTCTGTAATTTTTAACTTTCCCTTGCTTATCTAAAAGCTTATTCAACAATTCCCAGTCACTTTCTCTTACAAAAAAGTCTTTTATGAAATTAAGTTTTAAAATTTCTTCATCAGCTGAATAACCTAATAATTTTATAAACGCTGGGTTAACAATTAGCAGTTTTCCTTTTTGTGTTACCTGAAAAATTCCTTCGGCGGAATTATCAAATATATTTCTGTATTTTCTTTCTGACAATGAAACTTCATAACCTTTTGTAAACGCCTCTAAACGTAACCTTGAGTTAATGTAACTTGCTACAATAGCCATGATACTTATAATAAGAACAAGAATAACCGACTCAACCATATTTGGAAGAATATAAATTTCACGGCTGTTTAATATTATTGATGTGGCAAAAACAACATTGTAATAGATAGCAACAATTATCTGATTGGTTACTTCCCAACTTAAAAATAATGCGGCTATAAAAATTATAAGACTTATCAAATGCGAGTTGAATATAAGAGTCTTTGGTATAAGGTATATCATTACACCAAAAGAAACTATTATTGAAAGAAGAAGTATGTGTATTAGTAAAACAGAGTACTTCTTTCCAAATTTTGTGTTTGAAACCAATAGAATAAGAAATGCTATAAGTATTGATGTTAATCGTGATGTATAGATTTGTACACTATGTTGAGCGAAATACCTTACTTCTAAAACTAAAGCAATTATTCCGGATGCAGAGGTAAAATATGCCAGTGACCTTAAAGGAGAAATTAATTGCTTTTTGTTCTCCTCTTTTATGTATTCCTCGAGTTTATGCTCGTAAGTCTTTGTTAATACTTTATTTTGCGGACTATTGTTTATCACTTTTAATTTTTTCCATTAATAGAATAAATTCACCATATAATTTTGAAAAACTCTATCTTGTAGCTAATTTAATACTGTTTATGTATTTATTTTCGAAAATAAAAAACTTTTGTTAAACGACAACAGATTAAATACTCATTTTTTATTAAATAATCAAAGAAATTTCTATGTCGGATGTCTTGTATCAAATTGATTTATCAATTTTTTACTTTATAAATCATACTCTGTCCACACCTTTTTTAGATAAATTCTTTGCTTTTATAACCGAGGTAAAACACTGGTACATTGCCTACATAATTTTATTCTTTATCACTATTTTCAAAGGTGGAAGAATTGGAAAAATTTCTGCGGTTGGTATGATATTACTTGTTATCATATCGGATCAACTAAGCAGTAGCTTATTAAAAAATATCTTTGAAAGAATAAGACCATGTAATGCATTACCAGATGTAAATTTACTTGTGGGATGTACCGGTTCATTTTCATTTCCTTCATCACATGCGGTAAACAATTTTGCTGCAGCTATATATTTCGGGAAAATTTTCCCAAAAATCAGATGGATTTTATTTTCTATAGCTTTTCTTATGGCTTTTTCAAGACCATATGTTGGCGTTCATTATCCATCGGATGTAATAGGTGGTGGATTAATTGGAGCGTTCTTAGGATATTTGTTTGCACTTGTTGTTATAAGAATAAATAATTTTTTTGAAAACAAGAACAAAATGATTACAGACAAATTCGAAAGAATAAAATCTTTTTAGGGAAATAATTATGAAAACAAAACTTCAAATTGCTAAAAACTGGTTGCCAAGATATACCGGGACAAAGATTGATGAGTTTGGTGATTTTTTACTCCTTACCAACTTTTATAATTATGTTACAAAGTTTGCTGAAAGATTTAAGTGCGACATAAAAGGGATTGGTAGACCAATGCAAACTGCAACAAACAGTAAGGGATTATCAATTGTTAATTTTGGTATTGGCTCTGCGAATGCTGCAACTATAATGGATCTTCTTGTTGCACGGGCTCCGAAAGGAGTTTTGTTTTTAGGTAAATGTGGAGGACTAAAACATTCAACTGAAATTGGTCATTTCATACTTCCAACTGCAGCAATAAGAGGAGATGGTACAAGCAATGATTACTTCCCACCCGAAGTACCAGCCCTCCCTTCATTTAAGTTACATAAATTTGTTTCCGACAAAATCTTAAAAAGAAATTTAGAATATAGAACAGGTGTAATTTATACAACTAACCGAAGAGTCTGGGAATGGGATAACGAGTTTAAAAAATATTTGAAAAAACTTGGCGTTATTGCTATTGATATGGAAACTGCTACATTGTTTATTGTTGGTTACGCAAACCAAATTGCACGAGGGGCACTTCTTTTAGTTTCAGATTTACCAATGATCCCGGAAGGTGTTAAAACAGAAGAATCAGACCGGATTGTTACACAAAAATTCCTCGACCTACATCTTGATATTGGAATTGAAGCTATGATGGATGTCGGAAATAAAGGTGAACAGATAAAACATTTTACATACTAAGAATTTTTGTTGTTACACTTATTCTGTCGATTACTTTTTCTTCGATTTCGATTTGTGTTTATCCAGATTAAAATTAACTCTGAATTTCACAATTCTTTTAATTAATCCGATTGGTAGCGGTTTATCAAGTGGAAACCGGACGGTTCCCTTTGATGTTTTATATTCCGCTAATTCTTTTCGGAAAACCTCAGTTACAAGCGAGCTTCCGGGATAAAACCCAATATGATTTTTGTTCGCTGCAAAGTAAACCAACATTCCATAATTTCTATATGCCGGCATATTGTAACTGATAATTTCTTCTGCATCCGGCGCCGCCTCTCTTATTACTTTCCTTAAATCACTTAATAACTTTTGAAGATCTGCCGGAAATATTAAAATATATTCATCAACACTGGTAAATTTTATTTGTGATGAAATCATTTATTGCCCTTTCAATAGCTTGCTTTATCAAATTACCATGTGAGATTATATTTCTCTTTGATTGTTTGAATTTCTTTATAAGTGAGATTCCCATTCAACAGGAAATACTTCGCTCCCAGACCATTACGTTCGCGAATTCTAATTCCTCGTGCGTAAAGTTTTTCTAATTCTGATGTGAACTTATCTCTTTCATCCTTCTTAATTAACAATCTGTATTTATTTATGAAGTCATCTTTTGCTTCAATAACAAGTCTTATTATCCAACCGCGGGAGATCCACTTTGTAGATTTATCATAACGCCAGGAATCATCTAAAAATATTTTGATACTAACAATATCATCAAGGTTAATTACTATTTTTGATCCTGCTGTTATGATTATCTGTTCGTCACCAAATTCAAATGTACCGATTTTTTGATAGAAGAAATTCGGTGAAATAAAAAGCAGGACAAACTGAATGAATGTAAGTATTACATACACAATATTGATGAATGAAAAAATTGCAAGACAACAAACCACAAGTGTAATTATCACGAATATTCTTATAAAAAAATATTTACGGTTTTTAACGATATCAAATTTCATAAAAATTACCCGGCAAAATTTTCAACATTATAACTTATTATTTTTTCAATACTATAATGAGATTGATCTGATATAAAATTCTATGTAATTAATTTTATTCAACGGGTAACTGGTAACATCAACAGTAGTTATTGTATAATCATCTTTCAATTGAAAGCTGAAGCGGTTACCTCCTTGAAATAAAACGCTAATCTTATACCGCGAATATTTCTCTTTCCATTTCAGGTAGGTTTGCAAAGAATAATTAAATGTGTTGGAATGATTATAAGTAGTGTCATTAATTTTAAATTGCATCAGAGAGTTGTCAATATTTTGCGAACCTCCCAGAGTATCAACTTTGAATTTCGCAGACAGATCATCAAGTAATAATGATTGGTAATTAACTGCTGCTTCAAATTGTGATTCTGCTTAGTTTTTTCAAGGTCATTTGGCTTATTGCACAAAAGGATAAAAGCGGAAATAATAATTAAAAATGCTGATGTTGTTCTCATATTAATTACCCCCTCTTTTGTTTTTTAAAAACATAATTAATAGATGCTGAAATTTCAACTAAATCTCTTTAAGAAAATAAGCAAAGCATTTATCCACTAAATATTCCATTTAATAAATAAAATCTGCTTTTCAAATTTTCAGTCGGGGTTTAGATGTACCTCTTTTTACAAGAGCAACGCCAAGTAGGATAACTGCTGCACCAATAAAAATTTCAGTCGTAATTTTTTCATTCAATACAAACCAGCCGAGGAATAGTGCAATAACAGGATTTACATACGCATAAGTAGAAACAAGTGAAACAGGTAAATGTGCTACCGCATAAATGTAAGAAGTGTAACCAATAATCGAACCGAATATGATGAGATAAACAAACGCTATTAAACTATCATTTGTAAAATGAACCGATGACGCTTCACCAAGTGTTAATCCAAAAATTGTCAGGAATATTCCCGCAATTATCATTTGAACCGAAGCACCCATCAACGGATGAACGCTTACTTTTTTATACTTTGAATAAATTGTTCCCGCCGACCAACCGATTACTGCAACCATCAAACCGATTACTCCGGTTAAAAACTTTGGTTCTAACAAACTTCCTAAATCATGACCAAATATTAAAATCATGCCGACCAATCCGAGTAATAATCCCATCAATACAACTAAATTCAAACGAACTCCTTTTGGCATAAATGCTTCGATACCGACAATCCAGAAAGGGACAGTTGTAATTAAGAGCGAAGTTAATCCGCTTGGAACTGATTGCTCTGCAAACACAACAAACCCATTACCAATACCAAGGAGTGCTAATCCAACAATTCCCATGGGGATTAAATCTTCTTTTTTAGGTAGAGCCATTCCGCGCAATCTTAATATGAAAAACAAAATTGGTCCGGCAATCAACCATCTTAATCCGGCAAATAAAACCGGAGGAATATCTTCAACACCTATTCTTATTGCAAGGTAGGTTGTTCCCCATATAATGCAAATAGAAATCCATGCAAGGTAAGCTTTATAATTTTCATTCTTCGTCATTTATAATTCCATTCTAAAAACGAGGCGAAAAGTAATCAATTTTTCACACTTTTTTGTTAAGTAGAATAGATCACAATTTATACGGTTATCGGTATGAAAAATTTATTAACTTTGAACCGAAGGAATTAAGAATTGTAGAGAGGAATTGTGGTAAAACAAATTCAAGAAATACTAAAACAATTCACCTGGCTTGATAACAATATTAAATTTCTGATTATTCTCATTCTGGCTTTCGCTTCATATTACATTGCAAAAAAAATTGTTTTCAGAGTAATAAAGAAGCTTGTTAGATCTACAAATACAAAAATTGATGATATACTTTTTAGCGACCGCGTATTAAGCCGTGTTTCGTATTTCGTTCCACTCTTTATTGTAAACAGTTTCAGTTATCTTCTACCCGAATACAAAATTCCTCTTAAGTTAATAATCAGTTCACTCGGCATTTTAATTTTCATTTCTGTTCTTACGGCGTTACTAAATTCAATCAGTGAATATTTCGAAGTAACGGAAAAATACAAAGAGCGACCAATCAAAGGTTATTTCCAGGTAGTTATTATTATTCTTTACATCTTCGGTTCTATATTGATTATAGGAAATCTGATCGGTGAATCGCCCTGGACAATATTAACTGGATTAGGTGCCCTTACCGCTGTTTTATTACTCGTTTTCCGTGATACTATTCTTTCATTCGTTGCGAGCATTCAAATTTCATCTTATGATTTGGTAAAAGTCGGCGACTGGATAGAAGTACCCAAATACGCTGCTGATGGTGACGTAATAGATATTTCGCTAAATGTTATTAAGGTTCAAAACTGGGATAAAACTATTACTGTAATACCTACTTACAAATTGATTGAAGACTCATTCAAGAACTGGCGAGGGATGACTCTTTCCGGCGGAAGGAGAATTAAACGCGCAGTATTCATCGATCAATCGAGTGTAAAATTCTGTAACAATGATATGCTGAACAAATTTTCTAAATTTCAGCTTATCCAAGAATATCTAAAAAATAAGTTAAACGAGATTGAAGAGTATAATAAAAAAAACAATATTGATGAATCTACACTCGTTAACGGAAGACATTTAACAAACCTTGGTACCTTCCGCGCATATTTAATTGAGTATCTCAAACAAAATAACAATATCAGAAAAGATTTATCTTTCATGGTTCGTCAGCTTCCACCGGGACCCGAAGGTATTCCAATGGAAATTTATGTATTTGCAAATACTACAAACTGGACTGATTACGAAAATATTCAAGCTGATATCTTCGATCATATTCTTGCTGTTATTCCGGAGTTTGAGTTGAGAATTTTTCAAAATCCGACCGGCAGCGATTTTAAAAATCTTTTATAAGTAAATAGACTAAAAATTTTTTGTGTTTATTTCTGATTCACGTTTAATTTATAATTCTTAGGAAAGAATATGAAAACAACCGTTGCAAATGCGATTGCACAAGCACTAATAGATCTTGGTGTTGATGTTGTAACACATGTCCCCGGTTACGGCGGATCAGAAACTTTTCAGGCATTTAATGAACTGAGCTTGAAGAACAATAAATATTCATTCCATGAAGAAGCCGCTTATACAATTTCTCACGGCGCAAGTATTTGCGGAAAGAGATCTGCATCTTTAATGAAAGCACACGGTTTAATGAAAGCGGCTAATAGTGTTATTGATTCTATCTATTCGGAAATTACAGCCGGCTTTGTAACAATAATTTTCGAAGATAAAAGTGGTAAACATTCAGACAGCATTCTTGAGATAATACCAATTCTGCAAGGATTTCCGGTGCGCTTCGTTCAATCAACAGTAAAAACAATTTATGATGATGTAATCAATACGTATCATGAATCTGAAAGAATAAAACTACCGGTTGTTTTACTTGTCGATGCATTAGAAATTAAAAACGAAACCTCTTTCGAATCTAAAAATAATCTTAAGAAAAAATTTACATACAAGAGAGATGTCTACCAGCATGTTATACATCCAATGCTTGCCGATTATCAGTACAAAATTTTTCTTGCAAAAAAATTTGATGGAGACACCACTTCAATTTTAAGACCCGACTTGCCTATAGTACCGGTTGATTTTCCTGAAAGAGCTAAAAATACTGCTGTTAAGTACGCTCCACTGTTCGATGTTTTCAAAAACTTCAGAGGTGATATTGTAACTGGAGATACCAGTGGCTTGAGTTCCTTTGCTTTTCCCCCTTATGATTGTGTTGATATTGTTACCTACATGGGCGGCGCAATTCCTCTTGCTATTGGCGCTTACTTATCCGGATTCAAAAATGTTTGGGCACTTAGCGGCGACTTCGGATTTATTTCTGCCGGGATGACCGGATTGATTGAACTCTTACAACGTGAATTGCCAATTAAGGTGTTATTGTTTTATAATAAGCAAGCTGCCGCGACCGGCGGACAAATGATTAACAAAAAAATATTGCGACACATGCTTGCCGGTTTTGAAAAATCGATGATGCACATTGCAAATCCACTCGATCCATTCGAGGTTGAAACTATTCTAAGAGAGGCAAGCAATTCGAATGAATTCAAACTTATTATAGCGGATTACCCTGAATGAGCGATATAAACGTTAAAAATATTTTTCACGATATACCTGAAAAATCCGACGAAGAATTTCTTGAGATTATCTTTCAAAATAATTCTCTGAAAATGGAAAGGATTGTCTCCGAGGGACATTCATCACCTAAAAATTTCTGGTATGATCAGGATAAAAATGAATTTGTATTACTTCTTTCAGGTAATGCAATTATTTCTTTTGATGACGGCAACAGTATAGAATTATTTCCCGGTGATTACTTTATCATTCCTGCTCACAAAAAACACAGAGTGGATTTCACCGATCCAAACGAAAAAAATGTATGGCTTGCATTATTTTTTCAATAATAGATATGAACAATAATGACAAAATTATCGGCGGGGTTTGTAAGAGAATCGGAGATTATTTTAAGATCAATACTGCTTTTGTAAGATTAGCTTGGGTTATTCTGACATTAGTAACTTTTATAATTCCGGGTTTGGTTGTTTATATAATTTTGTGGGCAACTGATCAACCGCGTCTCGAAAAGTATAATTAATACTATCAATGGTTTTTTACCGTCAGATATTATGAAATCATTTCTATATAATACATTTATATTGATAATCTTGCTCTGTTCTGTTTCTGTTGCACAAATAAACTCTGTAAGTATTGGAGCTAATTGGGGATTTGGTGAAGTAAAAGGAAATTCCCCTTCGGTTACAAGTTTGGGCACCTCCATTTACTTGGATTTTGTACCATGGTTTTCGAATGATCTTACATTTAGAACTGGTTTTTTATACGCTCAGAAACTTGAATACTTCCTTCCCGAAAGCAGAAAATTAAGATATTATCCCTTCATCAAATCTTATTACTTGAAAACTATTTTACGAGTTGACTTGAATGAAATAATTTATTTAGAACATGGCACCGGAATAATTTATATGAATGATAGAACTTTTGGAGATATTAACGAATGGGAACCGGGCGCTTCATTTAATGTTATGTGCGGAATCGATTTTTCCGAAACTGAAAGAAATGGAATTCATCTGGGTTTAGGATTGGATTACGGATTATCATTTGCAAAAACTAGTGCTAGTTATTATTTAATTTATCTTCAAGTTCAGAAAAAATTATAATCGAGTATTATAAGTTTGCCAATTCCTTCATCAAAGTTTCATACTGACTAAAGTAGAGCGATTGCTCTCCATCGCTTAGTGCTTTCTCAGGATCAGGATGTATCTCGATCATAATGCCATGTGCACCAACTATTTTTGCTGCTTTTGCAAGTGGAACAACTTTATCGCGTTGACCGATTGCATGCGATGGATCGACGATAATCGGTAAATGTGTAAGTTCTTTCAAAACAGGAATTGCACTTATATCTAATGTGTTTCTTGTTGCTGTTTCAAATGTCCGGATTCCTCTTTCACATAAGATTACCTGGCGATTACCTTGAGATAAAATGTATTCAGCTGCATTAAGAAGTTCATCTATCGATGCCATTATTCCACGCTTGAGTAGTACCGGTCGCTGTGTTTTACCAACTTCCTTTAGTAATGCAAAATTCTGCATATTACGAGCACCTATCTGAAGTATATCTGCAGACTTGGCTACCATGGCTACAGTTGTAGTATCAAGTACTTCCGTTACAACCGGCAGATCATAATATTTTCCGGCTTGTGTAAGATCATCAAGTGCTTCCAAACCGTGTCCCTGAAAACTATAAGGGGATGTTCGAGGTTTGAAACACCCGCCTCTCAAAATATGTCCGCCAAATTCTTTCACTTCCTGTGCACACTCAAGTATCATTTCTTTTGATTCAACAGAACATGGACCGGCCATTACAACAAAATTATTTCCGCCAATTAGAACATCTTTTACCTTAATTATCGTGTCTTCCTTTTTGTATTCTCTGCTTGCCAAACGATAACTTTTATTCTTCTTGGTTATTATTAGGGGGACTTCTTTTTTTACATCCGCCTTTTCTAATTCACTTTTCTTATCATCGGCATTATCAATTTTCCATAATTCTAATTTTGTCCTTACTAATTCCTGTGAAGGATAGCTTCCAAGCACTTTCATGAATCTAACATACCGTCCTAATTCATCAAGTAATTTTTGAATTGTTTCATCCTGAATATTTCCTTCAAAATCCAGATAAAACATTTCCTCCCATGCATTCCCAATAATTGGTCTCGATTCCAATTTTGTAAGATTAATATCATATTTTTTGAAAACACTTAATGCTTCAACAAGAGAACCCGGCATTTGAGATGTTGCCATAATGATTGATGTTTTACATGGAATTCTCTTATCTATTGTTTGCGGTTTCCTTGATGAAATTAAAAACCTGGTGTAGTTTTCTTTTTGATTGGCTATGTTTTTTACAAGTATTTTTAAACCGAAAAGTTTTGCTGCTTCTTCACTGGCAATCGCTGCAAAGTAAGGATTGTTTTCTTCCTTAACTTTCTGAACAGACATTGCAGTATCAACAAAATATTCAATTGATGTATTCGGAAAATTTTCTAAAAACTTGCTGCACTGTGCAGCTGCTTGATAATGCGCATAAATTTTTTTGAGTTTATCTACTTTTGTGTTCCCTATACCAACAAGACAATGATTAACCGGAAACTTCTCTTCTCCTATTATTGAAAGTGATGTATGTAATAAAAGATCATACACCTCGTTAATTCCACCTGATGTTGTATTCTCAATCGGAAGGATTGCTAAATCAGCTTCACCTTTTTCAACTGAATCAATTACCTCATCAAATCTCCTCTTAAATAAAAAATTGAGTCTCAAATTTGAATTCGAAAAATATTTCTTCGCTGCCAAATAACTATAAGATCCTTCTATTCCTTGAATAGCTATATTGATCTTTTTCTTCTTATCTTTATTAATGTTTGACTGAACAAATTTTTGTTGTAATCTAACTGAGTCTTCTATTATTTCGTAAAAAATCTTAGTAATGTAAGTTGTATCCAACCCTTCCTTTTTTCCGATCCTAATTATTCTTTTTAATAATTCAGCTTCTCTTAATTGATCCCTTATAGGGCTTTTGGTAGTTTCTTTAGCAAGGATTACTTCTTTACTCAATCCTCTTCTTTTGGAAAGTAATTTTATAATGTTTTCATCCAAATCATTAATTAACTGTCTTAGTTCTTCTATATCTTTTCTTTTTTTAGCCATAGTTTTTTTAGAAATGAAATTTTGGGGAGAGAAGATAAAAAAAAATAAATAAAATAGCTGAAAATCCATTTTGCACTATCTTTAAATTGACAAACTTCTCTTAAAATTGTATGTTAGAAATGGATAATAAACTCCAATTAATCAAAACAAAGTAAACTTTTTTGGTTTACCATAATATGGAGGTTTGAATGTTGAACGAATCCAGAAGAAAATTCCTTAAGACTTCTGCTCTTATTGGAGCTGGAATAACAGGGCTTTCTACAAAAACTGTAAAAGCCGGACCCAAGTATGTATTAGATGAAAACAGAATGGGTGTGCTAGTTGATACAACAGTATGTATAGGTTGTAGAAAATGTGAATGGGCATGTAAAACTGCACATCACCTACCGACCCCACCTCTCGAATCTTACGATGACAGATCAGTATTTGAAAAAATGAGACGACCCGATGCACACGCTTTAACAGTAGTAAACGAATATGAACCGAAAGAAACAGAACAATTCCTAATTAATGTAAAAGTACAATGCATGCATTGCGACAGACCGGCTTGTGTATCAGCTTGCATTGTTGGGGCTTTTTCAAAAGAAGAAAATGGTTCTGTTATTTGGGATGGCGACAAATGTATTGGTTGCCGGTATTGTATGGTAGCTTGCCCTTTCCAAATACCATCATTTGAATTCGAAAAAGCTTGGCATCCGGAAATCAAAAAATGCGATTTCTGTTTCACCCGGACAAAAGAAGGAAAACTACCAGCTTGTGTTGAAATCTGTCCAATGGAAGTTCTTACTTATGGAACAAGAAAATCTTTAATAGAACGTGCTCATCAAAAAATAAGTCTCTATCCGGAACGATATATCAATCATGTTTTTGGTGAATTCGAAGTTGGTGGAACAAGTTGGCTTTATTTAGCAAGTAAAGATTTTTCCGAACTACAATTCCCTAAATTAGGAACCAATCCGGCTCCTGGCGTTAGTGAAGCAATCCAACATGGAATCTTTGCTTATTTTGTTCCTCCTGTTGCTCTCTATGCACTTCTTGGAGGTGTAATGTGGATTAATAAAAAGAAAGCTGAATCGAACAAAAACAAGGAGGTACATCATGAGTGAAAATATGAAACCGGTACCTCTACCCAGAAGATTCTTTACACCAACTGTAATAATCCTTTCCATAATTGCTGCCGTTGGATTATTATTTGTTTTAGCAAGATTAATATTTGGAATAGGAGCTGTTACCAATTTATCTAATGAGTTCCCGTGGGGAATATGGATCGGTATTGATGTCGCTGCCGGTGTAGCTCTTGCTGCTGGTGGATTCACTACTGCTGCGCTTGGTCATATAATGCATAAAGAAGAATATCATCTAATAACAAGACCGGCACTATTAACAGCAATGCTTGGCTATACTTTTGTAGCAATTAGTGTTGCTATTGATCTTGGACGATACTATTACATTTGGCATCCACTTATTATGTGGAACGGAAATTCTGCATTGTTCGAAGTTGGTATGTGTGTTATGATTTACTTGACCGTTCTTTACATAGAATTTTTACCAATTGTAACTGAAAGATTTATAGGAAGGGTTAATCTGCCCGGATTTTTAAGTCGTTTTAATGTTCCACTTGATAGACTATTAAGAGCTCTCGACAGAGGATTAGATAAAACAATGTTCATTTTCATTATTGCCGGAGTTGTTCTTTCTTGTTTACATCAATCCTCACTTGGTACATTGATGATAATTGCCGGACCTAAAATGCATCCTCTCTGGCAAACACCAATACTACCATTATTATTTTTGCTCTCTGCAATGGCGGTTGGATTCCCAATGGTAATCTTCGAATCATATTTGACTTCAAAATCGTTCGGATTAAAACCTGAAACAAATATCATGTCTAATCTTGGCAATATGGTTGCCCCACTTTTAGGAATTTATCTTTCGTTTAAATTAGGCGATATGGTTATCAGACAAACTTTCGTCTACTTAACCGAGTTCAATACTGCAAGTGTAATGTTTGTAATAGAAATTGTAATAGGTGTTATTGTTCCGTTAAGATTATTTATGTCCCCTCAAATTCATAAATCTCCGCTTGGATTAACTATTGCAGCTTTCTTAGTAATCTTCGGAGTATTTCTGAATAGAATGAATAATTTTATTGTTGCTTACAACCCTCCTTATGTTTTTCAAAATTATTTCCCATCAATAGGAGAGATTTCGGTAACAGCCGGATTTATTGCTCTTGAAATATTACTCTTCAGGGCTTTTGTAATGATATTCCCTATTGTTAGCGTTCCTCAACCAACAGTTACAAAAGCAAAGTTCTCCATAAGGAGTGTGTAGCTATGAAAAAAATTATAATAACAATATTATTGGTATCTTTGCCTTACATTGTGCTTGGACAAACAAAACTGAGCGGAACACACGCAAATCTTAATTTGACTTGTTCTAACTGTCACTCTTGCACAATTCCGACAAAGGAAAATCCATGCATCAAACCTTGTCCAAGAGAAAGTCTTATAAGAATAGATCAAAAGCCAGAAGAAGGTCCTCGTGTAATTGTAATTGATAAACTACGAGACACAGATATTTATGCGCCGGTAAAATTCTCCCACCTCGCTCATGCAGAAATGGCTGACATGACAGGTGGATGTAAAACCTGTCATCATTATAATCCTCCGGGCAATGTTATAGGATGTTCAGACTGTCACGAAACAACAAGGAAAAGAGCCGATATTTCAAAACCTGACTTGAAGGGCGCTTACCATCAACAATGTATGAACTGTCACAGATCATGGAGCGGTAAAACTGATTGCAATGAATGCCACGTAATAAAAGAAAAAGCAGAATTAAAACCCGTAAAAGCAAAAGATGAAAAATCTAAAAGAATTCATCCCGAAATTAAAACTCCAGATAAAATCTTATACAATACAAAAACTGATAGAGGCAAGTTTGTTACATTTTATCATAACGATCATACAGATTTATTTGGATTAGAATGTTCACAATGCCATTCAAACGAAAGCTGTGCAAAATGTCATTCTCAAATTAAAAAAACGGTAGATGTTAAGAGAACATTCGCAGAACAACATAAAAGATGTTCAAGTTGTCACGATGTCAAAAATAATTGTTCTTCCTGTCATTCAAATAAAGAAGCCGAACGATTTAATCATAAGATTACAACAGGATTCGATATTTCAAAATTCCATTCGAAATTGACTTGTGTAAGATGCCATACCACTCCGGCTAAGTTTACAGGATTAAATAAAGATTGTGTAACATGTCATGGCACTTGGAGTTGGGATAATTTCAATCATAAAGTAACAGGAATAGTTTTGGACGAAACACACGGTGAACTTGATTGCGAAAGTTGTCATAAAGATAAATCATATTCTAAACCTGTTTGCAGCGATTGTCATGAGGATTTATCTTATCCTAAAAATATACCGGGCAAATTAATTAAGCGGTAAAATGAAAGGTCTTAGTCAAATAGGAATTTTTAAAAGAATTGGTCTTAAACTTACAATTGTAGTAAGCTTGACCTCGTTAGTAATTATCGGGGTCTATTCTTACTTCAATATAAGTTCACAGAATGATGTGCTTCTTGCAGAGGTTGAAAGACACGCTAATCAGCTGAGCGAAACAGTTAAGAACAGCACAAGATATAGTATGTTGTTTAATGAAAGAGATCAAATTCAAGAAACAATAATGACAATTGGTAAAGACCCTACTATTTATGATGTAAGAATACTCAATAAAGAAGGAATGATTATTTATTCAAGAAAACAAGATGAAATTGGTCAGATGTTAGATAAAAAAGCTGAAAGCTGTTATGCATGCCACGCAGAAAACAAACCGCTTGAAAAACTTCCTATGAAGGATAGAACCCGGATATTCAAACTTCATCCAGACTCGACAAGAATAATGGGAATAGTTAATCCAATCTATAATGAAAAATCTTGTTGGCAAGCTGAATGTCATGCCCATTCTGCAGATGCTACAGTGTTAGGAGTTCTTGATGTAAGTATATCCTTGGAACCAATAGACCGGCAACTAAAAAAGAATCAAATTAGAGTTTTGATATTAGCTGTTGTTTCTGTTATTGCTCTCGGATTGATTATTGGATTATTCGTAAAAAAATGGATTGATAAACCCGTCAAAGAATTAGTCAAGGCAACAAATGAAGTTGCGCTTGGTAATCTTAATTACACAATAACAAATCTGGGAAATGACGAGCTTGGTTATCTGGGGCAGTCTTTCAATAAAATGATTAGCAAATTAGAAGAAACACACCTTCAGTTAATGCAATCAGATAAAATGGCATCATTAGGCAGACTCGCCGCCGGTGTTGCTCACGAAATTAATAATCCACTTACGGGTGTGCTTACTTACAGCAGTTTTCTTCTTAAACGAACTAAAGATAATCCGCAAATGCAAGAAGACCTGAATGTTATTGTAAGAGAAACGATGCGTAGCAGAGAAATTATTAAGGGTTTGCTCGATTTTGCACGTCAATCTGCACCAAAAAAATATCAGGTAGATATTAACGATATAATAAAACGTGCAATCAGTGTAGTAAACAATCAACTAAAGTATAGTAATATAAATCTCTCAACTAAATTCAATGAGCAACTTCCAAAAGTAACAGCAGATGCAAATCAAATTCAACAAGTATGTTTAAATCTCTTGTTGAACGCCATCGATGCAATTGGACCTAAAGGGGGAACCATTGAAATAATTACAAATCTTATAAGTTTGCCGCCAAAAGGGAACACACAAATTAAATCTGCAGTGTGTCCAAAGAACCATAGTTTTATTTATAAAGAGTTCAAAATTGGTGGACTTCCTTCTCTCCAGCTTAAAATCAAATCCAATGGAATAGAAGGATTTATTAACCTCGATCCTGTTTATGGTAGTAATAGACATTTCTTTGGTATAAATTTGTCAAAAAATAAATCGATCAATCTTACTTGTCCTACTTGCGATGTTTCATTAATTGACAAAAACGAAAAATGCCCTAAATGTAATGGACCTGTATATAAATTAATTATTCCTAATCAGGGATATTTATTAGGCTGTGCTTCATTCAATGATAATTGGCAAAAATGGGAATTTATTGATCGTGGTGGCGACCGAAAATTTGTAGAAATAAAAATAAAAGATGATGGCTGTGGTATTGCACAAGAAAATATTCCAAAACTTTTTGAACCTTTCTTCTCTACCAAAGGGCAGAAAGGAACCGGACTCGGTTTAGCAATTGTGTGGGGTATAATTGATAATCATAACGGAACAATTAACGTAGATAGTGAAGTTGGAAAAGGAACAACATTTTCAATTAAATTACCATTGGCATAAATGAAAGAAGAATTTGACATATTGATTGTTGATGATGAACAGGTTGTCGTCGATTCGATTAAAAGAATTTGTGAAATCAATAACTTTACAGTTGATTATGCGTTAGAAGCCGAAACAGCTATAAAAAAAATTTCACAAGCAAAATTTAAGTTAATTATTTGCGATATAATGATGCCCGTAATGGATGGATTTCAGTTTATTAATGAATTAAGAAATAAAAATATTGATTTACCTGTTATAGTAACGTCAGGTTATTCAACAATAGAAAATGCTGTCCGATCTCTTTATGCTGGAGCGCTCGATTTCATCCCCAAACCATTTACATTTGACGAAATAACAAGTATCATAAAAAGATGTATTAAATACCGAGAATTGACTGACCCTGCAACTCATATAAATAATCCTATAGTATATGTTCCTTGTCCCGCAAAATATTATCGATTAGGATATTCTTGTTGGGTTAACAAATTATTAGATGGGACTGTTAATATTGGCGCAACTGATATATTTATAAAGACAATTGAAAATATAAAAGCCATTGAATTTCAAGAAATTGATACTATGATAAATCAAGCTGAGCCGGTTGTAAAAATCATTTCTGAAGATGAAACCATTAACCAACTCTACTCAGCAATAAGCGGAAGAATAATAGAATGCAATACAAAATTATTAACTGATATTAATTTATTGGAAAAAGATCCCTACTTCGGTGGTTGGATTTACAGAATATTACCAAGCCAACTTGAATTTGAAATGAGTATGTTATCACCATGTAGTTCGGATCTTTAACTGAACTTAAAACAAGGAGAAATATTATGCCTCTCTTCATATTAGCATTAGTTCTGTTCATCGTAGCTGATGTCATAATAAGATTTACACTTAAAAAAATGAATGAGAAAAAACTTCGTAAGGAACGCGAAGAAATTCTTAACGAAAGCATCAAACTTGACTTTAGCAAAGAAGCTGTTTCATTAAAACGAGCTGATGTGCCTAATCCAAAAGCAAGAATTCTTTGTGTCGATGATGAAGATGTAATCCTCGATAGTTTTAGAAAAATTCTTGTATTGGATGGATATGCTGTCGATACCGTTAACTCCGGGGCGGAAGCAGTAAATTTAATTAAATCCCACCATTACGATTTCGTTTTTACAGACCTTAAAATGCCGGAAATGGATGGTGTTGAAGTTACTAAAGTTGTAAAGCATTTACGTCCCGATATAGATGTTATTATTATTACCGGATATGCAACAGTTGAAACAGCAGTTGATTGTATGAAATTAGGAGCAATGGACTATGTACAAAAACCATTTACAGAAGATGAGCTACTTGAGTTCACAAAAAAATCTCTTATAAAACGTAAGGATAGAATTAAAAAACAATTAAAACCACGTGTTCACATTGCTCACTTAACAGAAAAAGAGAAATTAGGAACCGGAGAATTTTCTATCCCCGGTGGTGTCTTTATATCCGATGGACATTGTTGGGTTGCTTTGAGCCAGGATGGTTCAGCAAAAATTGGAATTGACGACTTTGCTAAAAAACTAATTGGTAAGATAACCGGAATTGATTTCCCTAATCTTGGTATGAACATAGTTAAAGGACAACCTCTTTTTAGCATAAAACAGGGTAATAGAACCATTCAGTTTCTATCCCCTCTTACTGGACAAATTAAAAGTATTAATCATGAATTAGCAGAAGATCTTGAAGCACTGGATTTTACACCATACGAAAAGAACTGGATCTGTTCAATTGATGCGGAAAAATTGGATTCCGAATTAACCCAACTAAAAATTGGTAAAAATGCTGTTAATTATTATCAGGAAGAAATCGATAATTATATAAAGCTTTCAAAAGAATTATCTAAAACAGATTCTACTGAACCCTTTGAACTCCAGTGGGGACAAATTGAAAAATTAGAAGACAAAGATTGGTATATGATTACCGGAGAATTTTTTAAGAAGTAAACATTCTTTCTGAAAAATAGACTAATTAGTAACTTCTGGAGAAATTTGACAAAGTTTGTCCAAGTAAATATTTTTTGATAAGATATAAAAGTCCATTATCTTATTTATGAGAATTATTTCTCTATAAAGTGAAATCCGGTATCGTTGTTGTTGGATGAAGTTAATTTATTAATAATTTTTTGCAAGGAATGATTAATCTTAGAATCTTATTTTCCTCGCACGATATTTGACATAATAGAAATAATTTATAAACCCGATAATTTTATGAGGTTGATTTGAATACAAAATACTCTTTTTACTCATCGATAAAGATCTTTTTAATTGCTATCATATTAGTAGCTTTTCGGACAACATACGGACAGGATTTTAATTGTGCAGATTGCCACGAGACTTCCATAAAGATGTCCGTTCACGCCGAAGCAATAGATTGCCAGGGATGTCACGAAGATGTGGTTAACGAAGATCATCTTGAGAAAGGAGCTAAAAAAGTAAGTTGCGCAACTTGTCATGAAGAATTCGTAAGTTCAGTTAATTCAGATATTCATCATCGACTAAAAGTTAAAAACGCTCCTACCTGTGTTAAATGCCATGGTAATCATGAAATTCAAAAACCTCCTACAGATAACAAATTAAAAGTAAAATTATATTGTAACAAGTGTCATACTTCCGCAACACTTATAGGTAATTATCATTCGGTAACAAAAATTGACAAGAATAATTGTATCAGTTGTCATAAGAAAATTGATACAAGAATGACACTCCCCTCTTCAGTTCACAAAAATTTGGATTGTTCCGACTGTCACAATTTTATCGCAAACAATTTAAAAGATCATCCCAAAAACCTTAAGAAAACACAATCGGCAGATTGTTATGTATGCCACGGAGAGATTGCAAAGATACATAAAGAAAGTATTCATGGAATAGCATTAAGCGAAGGAATAGATGATGCGGCAAAATGCTGGGATTGTCACGGTTCACACGACATTAAAAAAGTAAAAGATGAAGCAAGCAAAGTTCATCCAAAAAATATTGCAGCAACTTGTGGTCATTGCCATGATAATCCTGAATTAGCAAAAAAATATGACATCGCTTTACCAACACCCGGAATGCGATACTCACAATCTATTCATGGTAAATTAGCTCTAAATGGAAGAACTGATGCTCCAAACTGTACAGATTGCCATGGTGTTCACGATATAAAAAATAAAGTTCAACCTGGAAGTAAAATATCAACATTCAATGCACCTAACTTATGTGGAGAATGCCACAAGGAAATTTCGGAAGAATATCAAAAATCAATTCATTGGATCCGTGCTAAAAAAGGGTTTAGAGAATCACCTGTTTGTGGTGACTGCCACAGCGAGCATGCAATACAACCGATTACATCCGGTAACCAAAGATTAGAGGCAAGGAAAATCCAGGAACAGACTTGTATCGTTTGTCATGAAAACCCAAGAATTGCAGAACGATTTGGTAAACCGGGTGGACAATCAACATTGTATCAGGATAGTTACCATGGACTTGCTGTAATGCGCGGTAGTGAAAGATCTGCAATGTGTATTGACTGCCATAATGTTCATAAAATTTTACCTAAAGATCATCCCGAATCATCTGTAAATGAATCGAATGTTACAGCCACATGTCAAAAATGTCATCCAAATGCTACTCCGGTTTTTTCACAAAGCTATTCGCACCGAACGATAAATGAAACATCAGCAAAAATTGAAAACTTTGTCGCAAATCTTTATTTCTGGTTAATAGTATCAGTAATCGGAGCGATGATAATTCATAACCTTTTGATATTCATTTATGAGGTGAAAAGAAAACGTAGAAATATGCAAGGCGAGATAACAATTCCACGTTTTACTAAAAACGAAGTTATACAACACTTTTTGTTATTAACATCTTTCTTAACACTTGCAATAACAGGTTTTGCTCTTAAATACCATAGTAGCTGGTGGGCAGAGCTTCTTCAAACATTCGGCATGACTGAAACAGTCCGACAATACATCCATCGTGGTGCAGCAATTGTTATGATAGCTACAGGATTATATCACCTATGGTATTTAATCTTTACTCCACGCGGTAGAGATGTACTTTTGAATTTAATTCCTAAATTTTCTGATCTCACAGATGCTCGTGATTCGATTCTTTATTATTTGCGACTAAAAAAGAAAAAGCCACGTTACGACAAATATGATTATACAGAGAAAGCGGAATACTGGGCATTAATTTGGGGAACAATAGTAATGGGAGTAACCGGATTTATTTTATGGTTTCCAACTATAGTAGGCAACTGGGCTCCAACATGGTTAATTAAAGTTAGCGAGTTAATACACTTTTACGAAGCAATTTTGGCAACTCTTGCAATTGTAGTTTGGCACTGGTTCTTTGTTATTTTCCATCCGCGTGAATATCCAATGAGTTTAACATGGATAGATGGCAAAATGACGCTGGACACATATAGACATCATCATGAGAAACATTTCAGACGAGTAGTTTTAGAATGGAAAGAGTATTTAGCCGGTAAGAGAGATATTAAAAAAGTAAGTCACTCTACATTGTTATTTACAAAAACTTTAGAACAAAATGGTTTGGTACCAGATCAAATAATTGATCGTGAACTTGAAAATGACCCTGAATTAAGGGACTGGCTTGATAAACAATTAAATCCAATTGTTGAAGAGGAAAAAAAAGAGGATAATGAAAAGAAATAAATAATAAGACATTGTTGCCTCTTAATTCCAATTACACTATTTTTCAAAAAGAATTAATAGTTCTTTTAATTAACTAATAAATAGCAGGAGGAGAAAATGATCCGACTTGTTTCAGTAGTCTTACTTGCGTTTGTATTATTATCGTTTGTTTTACCGACACAAGTTTTAGCTCAACCATTTGGATATGAAGGTAGCCAAGTTTGTGGAACCTGTCATAAAACAGAAAAACAAGGTCTGCAGTTAAAAATCTGGCAAGAAAGTGCTCATGCTAATGCATATAAAACACTTCAAACTCCGGAAGCAGATAAAATATCAATGGCAAAGTATAATAAAAAAGCTGTTGATACCCCGGAATGCTTAAAATGTCATGCTTCTGGATATGATGTTACAGATAAAAAATTGATTGGTGCAAAATTTAAAATTGAAGACGGTGTTCAATGCGAAACTTGCCATGGACCAGGCTCTGCATATAAAACTTTAAAGATTATGAAGAGCAGAGAAGAGTCTGTTAAAAATGGCTTAATTGTTTGGAAAGATAATGCAGAGATTAAAGCTGGTTGCGTAAAATGTCATAATCCAGAAAGCCCAACTTACAAAGAATTTAATTTTGAAAAGATGTGGGCAAAAATTGCTCACCCAGTACCGAAAGGATAAAACTATATAGGCAAAAAATGAAAAAAAAAATTTTTTGTTTTGTAATTCTATTCCTACCGTTGATAACTTATTCGCAAAACCTCAACGGCAGGTTTACCTCTTCATTCTATACCTTCGAAAGATTTGACAACAACAACACTTCAGAAACATTTATCCGAACATTTCAATCTCTAAACCTAAATTTTAATATCGGTCAGTTTTCTTTAAGAACAAGAACCGGTATGGAAACGAATTTAGGTAAAGCTCTTGACCAAGATGTTCGTTTTCGTTTTTACAATTTGTATTTAGAAGGTAGAGAACTATTAGGTTTTGCAACCCTTAAAGTTGGAAGACAACCTCTGTTTACACCGGTTGCCGGTGGGTTATTTGATGGAGTAAACTTAAAATTAACTTACGGCGGAATATCTTTAACAGGTTTCTATGGTGGAAATGTACCAGCATATCAGAAACTTGAATTAACAAGTGACTGGGCAAATAATTATGTTTTAGGTGGTCGCTTTGAAACATTTCCATTCGACTTTTTGAAATTAGGTGTTAGCTACATTGATAAGAATTATAAAGCCGATGACTATAACACTCTACGTTTAAATTCGGACTTGGATCCTGTTACCGTTCTTATTCAATCAAAGTCGAATCAATATAAATACGTTTCCGGTGATATATGGTTTGAAATACCTTCCCTTTTTGAAATAAGTTCGAGATACGAATACGACTTAAATATTATGGCAACATCAAGAATTGAAGTTGATGGAAGATTTCAAATCACAGATAACATTGGTTTAAACGGATATTACAACTATCGGGAACCACAGATAAGATATAATTCAATCTTCTCTGTGTTTAATTTTGGTAATTCTCAGGAGATTGAAGGAGGATTCGATTTTCGAATTCCCAAGATTGCTACTTTCTTTGGTAAATTTGGCTATGTAAAGTACAGAGATGAAAATTCATCGAGAATCACAGTTGGTGCTACTACCGAATATGGGAGTATAAGTTACAGAAAAAATCTTGGTTATGCCGGTGAATTAGATGGCGTTTCTATTTATACTGCACGAACTTTTATGGATGGATTCCTAACCCCATCTGTAGGTATTTCTTATACAACTTACAAATTATCAAAAGATGCAGATACAAATAATATAATTTCCTTCTTAGGTGGTGTAAATATCAGACCTTGGAGCAAGTGGTCGTTCGATATTCAAGGACAATATTTCAACAACAAAATTTACAAGAATGATTTGAGAGTATTATTTAAAGTAAATCATCTGTTTAATACTAACTTTTAAAAAATTATGAAAATAAAATTACTTTATGTAACGCTATCACTGTTAACAATCTTTTTTCTAACCTTTGCTGCTATAGATAATAAATACAGTGATGAACCCCAAAAAACTAACAAAGATATAATAAAGTTTTCACACGCTGTTCATAAAGAAGTTACCGACTGTGCATCATGTCATACCAATGTAATGGAGAGCACTTCACTTAAAGACAGACTATTGCCAGAAAAATCTGTATGTGCCACCTGTCATGATGTTGAAGACACAGATCAATGTAATTATTGTCACTATGAAGATGTACAGGAACCATTGCTGATTAAAAAATCTGAACTCATTTTTAATCACAAGCTACATGCTTCTGAACAAAAGATGGAATGTGAAAATTGCCATAAGGGTTTAGATGCGGTAGCTTATAGTTTCGAGTCGGCAACTGTAAATCCTCCGATGTCTAATTGTTATACTTGTCATAATGACCGGACTGTTGCAACAAACAACTGTGAAACTTGTCATATATCAACAGTTAATTTAATTCCAGCAGATCATCAGCAAGTTGGCTTCTTAAAAGCACATAAACATAAAGCAACAATGATGAACAATAATTGCGAAATGTGTCACGACAATTCTTTCTGCGAATCCTGTCACGTTTCTACAACCATGCTGACCGAAGCCAATACATCAAGAGATTTTTATACACCATTTGCACCTCACAAATTTGTAGATAATACAAAACAACAACAATTAACACGTGTTCATGATTTGAATTATCGTTTTACTCATGGCATTGATGCAAAGAGCAAAACATCTAATTGCCAAACATGCCATCAGACAGAAACTTTTTGTGCAGAATGCCACAATACTACAGGTGGAGATTATGCGCTTAGTGGAATGGTTCCGGCTTCTCATAGAGCACCTAACTTTGTAACAATTGGAGTAGGAACTGGTGGAGGACAGCATGCAACATTGGCAAGGAGAGATATTGAGCGATGTGCAGGTTGTCATGATGTGCAAGGTGCGGATGCAAATTGTATTCTTTGCCATGTTGATAATGATGGAATTAAAGGTACTAATCCGAAAACACATATAAGCGGATTTATGAAATCATCAAGCGACGGTGATTGGCATAACGACTTAGGATCTGTTTGCTATTCTTGCCATACAGACGCAAATGCACGACCAAACGGTAAAAAAGGAATTGGTTTTTGCGGTTATTGTCATAAATAAAATTTAATTCTTGGAAAAACTATGAGATATACAAAATTTTACTTAACAATAGTTTTGATATTGAGCTTGATAATTACCTCTTGCAGTGAAATACAAGATGAAATTACCCCACCCGAGAAAGTTAGTGTTCATGGAATAGATTTTATGAAAAAGAGTTCAGAGAATTTTCACGGTAAAAAGTTAGTAAACGGTTCAATGGAATCTTGTAAAGATTGTCATTCACAAAATTACAGTGGTGGGACAGCACAAGTAAGTTGCTCTTCAAACAATTGTCATCCTGGAATTACTGTGCATACTGTAAACATAATGAATCCGAATTCTGCAGAATTTCATGGTAGTTTCATTGCAGCACGTGCCTGGAATATGTCCCAATGTACACAATGCCATGGTTCTAATTACGGTGGCGGTCTGGTAAGCCCTACTTGTAACTCTTGTCATAAAAATCCAAACGGACCAGAAGCTTGTAATACTTGTCATGGTGATTTCGGTAACATACAAAAAATCGCTCCACCAAGAGATCTTAACCGATCAATAAGTACATCCTCACCTGGTGTGGGCGCTCATGCTGCACATTTATATACCCCACAAATAGGTGCTGCAGTTCTGTGTAATGAATGTCATAGAGTTCCAGGTGGTTTGTACACTACAGGTCATGTAAACGATGGCACACCAAAAGCAGAAGTAATATTCGGTTCTCTATCGAATAAAGGTTCTGTCACAACATCATACGATTTTTCTTCGAACAAATGTTCCAATTCATACTGTCATGGTAACTTTAAATTCGCAAAAGCAAATTCAAGTTATCCTTTTGCTTATACAGAAGATTTTATGGTTGGAAAGAATTTTAGTCCTGATTGGAAGAAAGTTGATGGAACACAAGCTACATGTGGAAGTTGCCATGGTTTACCACCGACAGGACATATGGCATCAGAACTTAAGTCATGTGCAACTTGCCATCAAGGTGTTGTAGATGCTCAAGGAAAAATTATCGATAAGACCAAACATATTAATGGTCAAATTAACGTTTTTGGTAATTAATTAATTTTTACTAACTCAAGCCGCTTTTTTAAGCGGCTTTTTTTTGCATTCAGCTGAAACACTTTGAAACGGTGAAACATTATGTCAATACAAGATAATCTTAAAGATCATATTTTAGATTCAATAGCAGAAGGAGTTTTTACTGTTGATAAAAACTTTAGAATAAATTTCTTCAACAAAGCTGCAGAAAGAATTACCGGGCATAAAAAAGAGGAAGTTATTGGCAGATTTTGTAAACATGTCTTCCAATCAGAATTTTGTTTCTCTGACTGCCCTATAGCTGTAGTGCTTCAAACCAGAAAAAATATTTATGATTTTGAATCGAACATAAAAACTAGTGTTGGCGATAAAAAGTCGATTAAACTAAACGCTGCTGTTTTATACAACGAATTAAACGAACCAACGGGCGGAATAATTTCTTTCCGGGATATAAGCGTATTTGAAGAAATTGGAATTAATCTTTATAAAGGAACACAATTCCATTCAATGATTGGACACAGCAAACAGATGCAAAATATTTTCAGTTTGATAGAGGAAATATCAGATTCGGATGCACCTGTATTAATCCACGGTGAATCCGGAACAGGAAAAGAATTAATTGCAAACGCAATACAGAAGACCAGCAACCGAAAAGATAAACCATTTATTAAATTCAATTGTTCTGTCTTTCCACAAAATTTACTGGCAAGCGAACTATTTGGACATGTTAAGGGAGCTTTTACAGATGCAATCAAAGATCGAGTGGGAAGATTCGAACTGGCTGATAAAGGAACAATATTTTTAGATGAAGTAGCGGAAATGCCTCCCCATACCCAAATTCAACTATTACGAATTTTGCAAGAAGGAACATTTGAAAGAATTGGTGAATCAATAACACGTCATACAGATGTTAGAATTATTGCCGCAACAAATATCAATATAAAAGAAGCTTTAAAGAAAGGTTCTTTCAGAGAAGATTTATTCTATAGACTAAGCGTAATTCCAATAGAAGTTGCACCATTACGAGAAAGAAAAGAGGACATTCCTCCATTGGTTTATCATTTCCTTAACAAGTTTTCTTTGATTTATAAAAAGGAAATTACAGAAATTGATGAGAGCGCTTTAGAGCTATTACTAAATTATAATTGGCCAGGTAATGTAAGAGAGTTAGAAAATGCGATTGAGTATGCTTTTGTAAGAACAATAAACAAAAATAAAATCGAAAAACAAAAACTTCCTAGTTCAATTTTAGAAAATTCTTCTAATGCAAAATACACTTTCCATTCTCCGATCAACTCATTAGACAAAGAGAAAACAAACTTGCTTGTTCTCTTAGAAAAACATCGGTGGAATAAAACCAAAGTTGCAAAAGAGCTTGGAATAGGCAGAACCACACTCTGGAGAAGAATGAAAGAGCTCAGAATAGTGGAATGAACTGTTCCACTTTATTCCTTTGAAACAATTTGTTCAACAAGATTTTTAGTTCATTTTTTAGAAATTTTTGAAAATTCCTATCGAAACAATTCATCATAGAACAAACTGTTTCATTCTCCCATTTCGCTCCTAATAAAATAAGCTAAAAATGTATTTTTTTACTGGCATTGTCTTTGTCCATTTTCAACAAAAAATTCTTAAAACATATGGAATTAACAATGCAAAAGAAACTAATACCACTATTCTGCATAGCCTTATTAATTTATTTAGCCGGATGCAAAGATCGAAATGAAGAACCAATTTCCCCTGATGAGCAAGTAATTACAAAATCTGTTGCATCGTGTGAAGGTTGTCATACAAACTATCAGCAGTTAAAAAAAGTTTATACTCCTGATCCAGAAACTTCTGGGGGCGGAGGATGCGGTGGCGAAACCCCTCACATTGAACCATACGATAGAGTTTATCTCGGTGGCGAAGGTTACAAAGAATTCAAAAAAGATGTTCATGGTAAAATTCCTTGTACAACTTGCCATAATGGAGTAGATGGAACAGATAATAAAGCACAAGCACACTCCGGAAACTTTATTAAGAAACCCTCTGCTTATGCAGAGCAAAAATGTGGTTCATGTCATACAGAAATTGTGATGAGAACAAAAAATAGTCTCCATGAACAAGGTTGGGGACAAAAATCAATGGTTGTTTTAAGAAGTGGTTTGCCAAATATACCTACCGGATTTGCACAGCTATCGCAAAGAATGAAAGATGGCTACGAAGTCAATTGTGCGAAATGCCATGCTGCTTGCGGGGATTGCCATGTAAACAGACCAAAAGCCGGTGGTGGTGGATTATCTAACGGGCATGCATTTACTAAAACACCGGATATGAGAAATATCTGTGTTACCTGTCATGTTAGTCGCGGTGGTCATGCTTATTTTGGTCAGGCAACAGGTACAGTTCCTGACGTTCATTTAACTAAAAGACAGTTTACTTGTATTCGCTGCCATTCAAAAAATGAAATCCATGGTGATGGTAACATTTATGACCAAAGATATAAAATGCCTTTACTACCCAAATGTACAGATTGCCATTCAAGTTTAGCAAATACAAATGCATATCATGCTGTTCACTTAAATACATTCAGTTGCAATACTTGTCATTCACAGGACTACAACAACTGTGGTAGTTGTCATATTGGTGGAGAAGGTGCAAGGATTCCTTCATATCAAGGGTTTAAAATTGGCATGAATCCAATTCCAGAAACTAAACCTTACAAATATGCATTACTTAGACGTTCTCTTATGGCTCCGGATAGTTGGAAAGAATACGGTACAGCAAACCTTTCAAATTTCAGTGTAAGACCAACTTATAAATATGCAACACCACATAACATTATTAAGTGGACAAAAAGAACACAAGTAGCAAGCGGCAAACCATGCTACGATGCATGTCATATTATTAAAAATAGCGATGGCACTTACAGAAATAAAGAACTCTATTTATTCAGAAGTGACTTAGCTTCATGGGAAATTACAGCAACACAGAATATTACTGTAGATAATAAATTACCTGTTAAATGGGACGTAAAATAACAACACAACAAAATCAAAAACAAAAAATGAAGGGAGTTGTAAAAATGAAAATGCGCAAATTATTTTATCTGTTACTAATTCTTCCATTCTTATTCATTTATACTGGTTGTAGCAAAGATGAAAATCCTACAGAACCAACAAAGATTAATGAAGCTCAGGTTTTAATTGAGTATTTAGAAGCAAATGGTAATTACCTTAACACTTCAAATCCTGCTATTATTACCGCTGAAGATGTTAGATCGCTACAGTTATCAAATCCAAGCAAACTCTATATAATCGATTTAAGAGCTGCTTCAGACTTTACAGGTAAAGGTTATATTCAGGGCGCAGTTAATGTAACATTAGCAAATTTAGTAACTCATATTAAGGGTATTAATACTGCTAATTACGAAAAAATAGTTTTGGTTTGCTATTCAGGACAAACTTCCGGATATGCAACATCATTGTTAAGATTACTTGGTTATAACAATGTATTTTCGTTGAAATTTGGAATGTCATCTTGGAATAGTCAGGTTGCCACAAACTGGACTTCAAATATCGGAAATAACTATACCAATCTTGTAACAACAAATTATCCAAAAGCAGCAGCTGGAAATTTACCTACACTCAATACCGGTAAAACAAGTGGAAAAGATATTCTTGAAGCTAGAATAAATGCTTTACTTTCATCTTCAAATCCATTTGGTGATGCTTCAATAGCTTGGAATACTGTAACAGGAAATTTATCAAACTATTATATCGTTAACTATTGGCCGGCTAACCACTATAATTTAGGTCATCTACCTGGTGCTATTCAATATACACCAAAAGTTGATCTTGCTTTAGCAACAAATTTAAAGACATTACCAACTGACAAAACTATCGTAGTCTATTGCTACACCGGACAAACTTCAGCTGCTACAGCTGCAATACTAAGAGTTATGGGATATGATGCCAAGTCGTTAAATTTTGGTATAAACACTTTGAGCTATGATTGGGCATCCAATAATGGTTTGACTGTTTGGAAGCAATCTGAATGTAAAGAATATCCATTTGTAAAGTAACAAAATCAAAAAGCCCCTCATACTTATGTGAGGGGCTTAATTAAACGTTTAACTTGAGTTTATAAAATGAGCGAAATGTTAGGAAATCAATTCTTTATGGCCAGGAATTATCCTGCTGCTCAAAAAGAATTAGAAGAAGTATACTTAAAAGAACCAAAGAACATTTCAGTTAAGAAAAAGCTTTTAATCTGCTACACCCAAACCGGAAAATTAAAAGAAGCGATAAACTTATTTTTTGAACTGATCAAAGAAAACATAGAGTACATTCTTAACACCGATCCTATAAAAGATGACTGCCCTTGTCCTGAATTAATCGAAAAAATAGAGAAACATTTTCACGTTGAAAATTCTAACACAGAGCATTTATTAATATTAGCTATAATTTGGCTTTACTGCGATGAACAAAAATCATTGGAGTATTTTTACAAGTTACAAGAAGTAGATCCTTCTAACTCAATTGCTTCTTACGCTATTAATTGCATCGAAACTTATATACGGACTCATAATTTATCTTAAACATTCATTGACAAAATTTATCCCCAATCGTTTTTTGCATTATTATTTCTTAATTTTGCCTTCGTTATAAAACAAAACTAATTTTTTTTAATTGAATACAAAGACTAATGATCTCTTCTATAGATATTATAAACTTTTTACTCCCATTTGCATACCTTATAACATTTTTAGTGTATGCATTCGACTTTTTTAATGAGAAAAAATTTTTATCAAATTCGAAAAGAATTTTTCTCTTTATCACACTTCTACTTCACATTTTCTATTTGATAATAAGAACAATAGAATTTGATCACCCCCCCATTACAAGTAAGTTCGAGATTTTTTCCATTCTCGCTTTTGCAATTAGCTTTTCGTACTTCATACTCGAATTGCTAACGGATGTAAGGGGAACCGGTGTTTTTATTTTATTATTCGCCTTGTTATTTCAAATAATATCTTCGTTATTTATCGAAAATAATTATGTAGTGCCGGAAGTATTAAGAAACCGTCTCCTTGGTCTTCATGTAATAAGCGCCTTACTTGGATATTCAGGAATAACAATTTCTGCGGTGTACGGAATATTATTCCTTATTCTTTATAAAAACTTGAAGTCAAGTAAATTTGGACTGATCTTTAACCGTCTGCCCAGTTTAGAGATTCTCGAAAAATTAAGTTTTCATTCTTTGTTGATTGGATATGTTCTTTTTACTATTGCCATAATAATCGGTATTATCTGGCTTCTCGCAGCATTCCCGGATTTCAGTTATTCTGATCCAAAATTAGTAGGAACTGCACTTGTGTGGTTAATTTACGGCGCTGGTATCCTTAGTAAATTTTTAGCAAACTGGTATGGTAAAAAGGTTATTCTTTTTTCTTTAGCCGGCTTTTTATTTGCAGTTATTTCGTTAATACTAACCACAACCCTTGCAACAACCTTTCATTCGTTTTATTGAAAGTAACTGGAAATGAATTTAATCTGCATTACAATAAATCATAATAATTCTCCGATCGAAGTAAGAGAAGCGCTTCATCTTTCGCCTAACGAAATTGTGGAGTTAATTCCATCACTAAAACAATTACTGGCGGAAGGTGTTGTGATTTCTACTTGCAACAGAACAGAGATTTTTGGGCTCCCGTTTAATTATTTGCCTAACACAAATTCAATTATTGAGTCCTTATTAAATTTCAAACCTGTAAAGGAAATAAAAACAGAATATTTTCATAAATATTTTTCTTGTGGTGCTGTAAAACATTTATTCAAAGTAGCTTCGGGAATTGATTCGCTTGTGATTGGCGATAGTCAGATTCTTGGTCAGGTAAAAGAGGCATTCGAAATATCTGAGGATATGAATTTTATTGGACCGATATTCCATCGTTTATTCGATACAGCCATAAAAGTTGGAAAAAGGACAATAAAAGAAACAAGTATTGGTGAAGGTGCTGTAACTGTAAGTTATGCAGCAGTTCAAGTTGTTGAAAAAATATTTTCCGGTTTAGAAAAAAAATCTGCATTAGTAATCGGAGCCGGAGAAACCGGAGAACTTTCCGCCCTACATTTAAAAGATAAAGGTGTTGGAAAAATTACAATATCAAGCCGTACTTTGAACCATGCAGAAAAATTAGCGGAAAAAATCCACGGCGAAATAATTCCTTTCCAGTATTTAACTGAACATTTGCATAGTTATGATATAATTATCAGTGCAACGAGTTCTGAGAACTACATAATATCTTATAAAGACATTGCTGCGTCAATAAAAAAACGGAGAGGTACTCCACAAGTTCTAATGGATATTGCAATACCAAGAGATATTGACCCCGAAGTAAGAAATATTGATAATGTTTTCTATCATGATATGGATTCTCTTAAAATAATCGTTGATCAGAATTTGCAAAAAAGAAAAAGCGAAATACCCAACGTTGAAAAAATTATTATGGAAGAAATGGTTGGATTTTTTAGTTGGTACAATACTCTGGAAGTAGTTCCTACTATCAAATCTTTGCGTACTTTCTTCGATGAAATAAGAACTGATGAACTAAATAAAATTAAACACAAAGTAAGTGAAGATGATTTTTCAAAAATCGAAGATATGACAAGAAGATTAATCGGCAGAATACTCCATAACCCGACAGTTAAATTAAGAGAGCTTGCTGAAAACGGAAATAATATTCAACAGGTAACAACAAATTCAATAATACTCAAAGAACTTTTTAACCTGAACTCAAACAACAACGAAGAGTTAAATAGTGAAAAAAAATAAACTAATAATTGGTTCAAGAGGAAGCGAACTTGCTTTATGGCAAGCCAATTTTGTAAAAAAGGAATTAGAGAAAAAAAACAAAAACTTGTCCGTTGAAATAAAAGTAATAAATACAAAAGGCGATAAAATTTTAGATGTTGCTCTTTCAAAAATTGGTGATAAAGGATTATTTACTAAAGAATTGGAAAGCGAACTGCTAAAAGGTTCCATAGATATTGCTGTTCACAGTCTTAAAGATTTACAAACACAAATTCCGAAAGGATTAGTATTAGCTGCTGTAACTAAACGTCATCCCGTGCAAGACGTTTTAATCGCAAGAAAAAAAGGAATTACAATTAATAGTTTGCCGGAAGGTGCTATAGTAGCAACCGGCTCTCTTAGAAGACGTTCCCAATTATTACATTTAAGACCGGATGTAAAAATTGAGGAATTACGGGGTAATGTTCAGACGAGAATCAGAAAATTCAAAGAATCTAATTGGGATGCTATAATATTAGCCAGAGCCGGAGTCGAGCGATTAAAACTAAATAAATACATATCATCAGTAATAAGTACACAACATATTTTGCCGGCAGTTGGTCAAGGTGCATTGGGTATTGAAACGCGAAAGAATAATACAATAGCTATTAAGGCACTAAAAAAAATACACAATGAAAAAACATTTATTGCCATAAGCGCCGAACGTGAGTTTCTTAAAAAACTGGAAGGCGGTTGTCAAGTTCCTATTGGCGCTTACGGTGTAGTAAAGTCAAATAAACTTATACTCGATGGAATAGTTGGTTCTATTGATGGTTCAGTTACATTCAGAAAAAAAATTATCGGTAGTATTAAAAATCCGGAAAAATTAGGTAGAAAATTAGCATCTCAGCTACTTAAAGCTGGTGCATCGGAAATATTAAACGAAATTTATCTGAGAGATCGTAAGTAAATGAATCATTTAAAGGGGAAAAAAATTTTAATTACAAAATCAGCCGAAGATTGTGGCTCGGTCTTTAATAATCTAATTGCAATGGGTGCAGAAGTAACCTACTTCCCTACCATTAAAATAATTCCAACATATTCCTCACTTGATTTGACTGAACTGATTTCTTCTGATTCTCATTATGATTACATTGTTTTTACTTCACCAAATGCTGTTGAAGTTTTTGCAGATTTAGTAGAAGAATACAAACCGGACCTATCGAGAACAAAGGTTGCTGTTGTTGGTTCTTCCACGGCTCAACATTGTTATTCGAATGGTATATTAATCCATATAATTCCACAAGAATTTAGCACCAAAGGATTACTTAATAAATTTTATGAATTAGATATTAAGGACAAAAGAATATTACTTCCTGTATCATCTATTGCAGGTGAAGAATTACAGCGAGGATTAGAGGAATTAGGAGCTTTAGTTACACGATTAAATATTTATAATACAATTACCACGGACCCAAAAGAATTACAATATCAGATTGATTATATAACAAAAAACAAACCTGATCTGTTTGCATTTACAAGTCCTTCCTCGTATAAAGGATTTATAAATATATTAAGTATTGATGATTACCAGAATTATTTCCAAGGGAAGATTATTTGTGCGATTGGTTCAACAACAGAAGAAGCGATAAGAAAATCGGGGGTGATCGTAAACATTGTTCCAAATAACTATTCATTAAGAGGTATTTCAGAAGCTATCTCAACTTTTTATTCCAAATCATATAATGTTGCTTAAACGGAGGATAATTGGCACAACTAAATGATCTTTTCATAAGAGCGTGTAAAAAAGAACAGACAGAAAGAACTCCAATATGGGTAATGCGACAAGCCGGAAGATATTTACCGGAATATCGTGCTGTACGCGATAAATTCGATTTTCTAACAATGTGTAAAACTCCCGAACTTGCTGCAGAAGTAACTATTCAACCTGTGGATATTATAGGCGTTGATGCTGCAATAATTTTTTCGGATATACTTGTTATTCCCGAAGCTATGGGAATGAAATTAGAAATGATAGAAAGTAAAGGACCTAAACTTTATAACCCGATAAGAAACATTGATGACATTAAATCACTAAAGCGAATTGATCCCTTTAAAGAATTAAAATATGTTTTAGATGCTGTAGCATTAACTAATAAACAACTTAACGGAAAAGTCCCGTTGATCGGATTTGCTGGTTCTCCATGGACTTTGATGACATATATGGTTGAAGGTGGGGGTTCGAAAAATTTTTCTGAAATAAAAAAATTTATTTATAACCAACCTGAAGCTGCTCATAAATTACTTAATCTTCTTACTGATTCAATAGCAGATTATCTTTCTGCAAAAATAGAATCGGGTGCTGATGCTATTCAGATATTTGATACCTGGGGAGGAATTTTATCACCCGATGATTTCCTAGAATTTTCCTTGCAATACATTACTAAAGTAATTTCAAAAATTAAACGCAATGAAGAACCAATCATCGTTTTTGCAAAAGGTGTTCATTATAAAATGACCGAATTAGCTGATTGCGGTGCAAATGTTATCGGTCTTGATTGGACAATGAGCTTACGTGAAACCCGAAAAATAATCGGAGATAAAGTAGCACTACAAGGTAATCTTGATCCAACTGTTTTATACGCACCTAAAGAAAAAATTAAAGAAGAAGCTGTAAAAATTTTGAAATCATTTGGGAAAGGTAGTGGACACATATTTAACTTAGGACATGGAATTTTACCTGATGTAAATCCCGAAAATCTGAAATATCTTGTTGAGGTTGTAAAGAAAGAAAGTTTATATTTTCATTGAGTGATAAAAGGAAAGAAGAAAAAAATCGGCACACAAGTGACTCAAAGAAGTAAAGATAAATTTGAAAACCTTCGAAGATTTGCCCATTTATCAAAAAGCTAAAGATTTGTGTGTTCGTATTTATAAAATTGACAATGCAAAATATTTGAAGGACTTTGGATTCAAAGACCAAATTCAAAGAGCAGCTTTATCTGTAATGAATAATATTGCAGAGGGTTTTGAAAGAGGTAGTGACCGTGATTTTATTAAATTTTTATATTATTCCAAAGGGTCTGTTGGCGAAATAAGAAGCTTATTAAATCTTGCTTTTGAATTGAATTACATATAAAAAGATTTTTATAAAGAAATGAAAAATGATTGTATAGAAATTTCAAAACAGTTATCAAATTTTATAAAATATTTAACGAATAAAATAGAAAACTAATTTTTGAGCGAAGCGATTCATTCATTCGTTAAACGAAGTGATTTTTTTTCTTTAAAAGGTGAATAATGTTTAACATCAATTTAGAGCTAATAAAAAAATATGATAGACCGGGACCACGATATACAAGTTATCCTACCGCCCCTCAATTTAATGATTCATTTACATCAGAAAAGTATCTGGAAGAGATAATTCGTACTAACAATCAATTTAATCCGCCTGACCTATCGTTGTATTTTCATATTCCGTTTTGTGATACTTTATGTTACTTCTGTGGATGTAATATGATTGTTACACGTAACCGTGACAGAATAAATGAGTATATCAAATATATAAAGAACGAAATCGATCTAATAAGACAGTACATTATCGAAGAACGTAAAGTAGTTCAACTTCACTGGGGTGGTGGTACACCAACTCACTTAAATCCTGATGAAATTACCGACTTAAAATCATATATCAATCAAAACTTTACCTTTGAAAATAATGCGGAACAAGGTTGTGAAATTGATCCAAGGGGTTTAACAAAAGAGCATCTTGAAGCTCTCAGAAATTCAGGATTTAACAGAATTAGTATGGGTGTTCAGGATTTTAATGAGAAGGTTCAAAAAGCAGTTAACAGAATTCAACCCGAAGAAATGACAAGACAAGTTGTTGATTGGGTCAGAGAATTAAAATTCCATAGCATTAATCTCGACCTTATTTACGGACTACCATTCCAAAATACTGATACTTTCGCTCGTACAGTTGATGCAATAATTGATATCTCCCCGGATCGGATAGCTGTTTTTAATTATGCACACGTCCCCTGGATGAAAAAACATATGGCTCTAATCAAACCGGAAGATTTGCCAGTACCAGAAGAGAAACTCCAAATATTAAAAATGACCATTGAAAAATTAACCAATGCCGGTTATATATTTATTGGAATGGATCATTTTGCAAAACCGAATGACGAATTAGCAATTGCACTAAAAGAAAAAAAACTCTACAGAAACTTTCAAGGTTACAGTACTTATGCCGGTGCAGACCTCTATGGTTTCGGGATAACAAGTATTAGTCAAATTGGAAAATGTTATGCTCAAAATGTGAAGAAAGAGAATGAATATTTTAATAAACTAAATGATGATATTTTACCGATTGAACGGGGTTATTATTTAGGCAATGATGACCTTCTAAGAAGACATGTAATTACACGAATTATGTGCGACTTTGAACTTGATTTCGCTGAAGTCGAAAAAATATTCAGTATTGAATTCGAAGATTATTTTTCCACCAGCATAAACGCTTTGAATGAGTTTATCGAAGACGAACTTGTCAAAATTGAAAACAGAAAAATATCAGTTACACAAATGGGACGTTTACTTATAAGAAATATTGCAATGTGTTTTGATCGATATATCGAACAAAAAACCGACAAGGCAAAATATTCTAGGACAGTTTAACTGATGCGATCAATAATCAATCGCATCATTCCTAAACATTACTTATCTGATGAGTCAATCCTTAAAGTTGCGGGATTTGAAGACGTAATAACAACAGTGTAATTCTTGTTCAAATATGTAGTAAAAGATGCAGATGGCGCATCTTGTTCATTTTGGATTACCGCAGTAGCAATTGTAGCACCTTCAACAATTTCTCTATATGGAGTTGTTGCTCCACCGGCTACATCATTAATATTAATTGTGTTCCCATTTGTCTGCTTGATTTGAACATTTGCTTTGTTTGTCCTCTCATTTTTTACTCGGATACTTGGTGGTTCATCCGAACAAGCAACATTCATAAATACAAATGCAACCAAAAGAATTAATGCAAATAATTTTTTCATTGTTTCTCCTTTTTGCTACATAAAAATACGTTATTCCCATTAAAAAATATTGATTAATATCATAGATTTTATTTTTAGGAAATAATTTTCCCTTAATCTCTTAACATCTTATAACGGATTTATAACTATACTACTTTACAAAACAGACCATGTAATCCAACAATAGAATCATAAAAGAAATTTTTACATAACATTAATTCGGTAAAGTGCCCTCATTTTGACTAAAATACTTTCTTGAAAATACTTAAATTTACCGGGCAATTTTAAGAGAAAGGTATATTTATTGAATAAAATAGCTGTTGTTCTGCTTAATCTTGGCGGACCTGATTCACTCGAATCTGTAGAACCATTCCTATATAATTTATTTTGTGATCCAGATATTTTTAAGATTCCATTTGGTCAAAAGTTATTCGCTAAAATAATTTCAAACAGAAGAGCCCCAAAGGTTGTAGAGGAGTATAAACTTATAGGTGGTAAATCACCAATAAATGAATGGACAGAAACTCAACGAAATCTGTTAGAGAGAGAGTTGCTAAAGAGTAATTTAACTGCCGATGTGTTTGTTGCAATGCGCTATTGGAAACCTTTAATTAAGGATGTAGCAAAAAAAATTGAACCTGATAATTACAATAAAATTATTCTGCTCCCACTCTATCCTCACTATTCAATCACTACAACAGGTTCCTCTTTTAATGAATGGAATCGTAATTATTCCGGCGATAAATCTAAGGTAGTTCTTATAAATAATTATCACAAGAATGAAAAATATATTGCTGCAATAAATCAACGAATTGATGAGTCGCTACAAAAATTTCCTAAAGAAATTATTAACGATGTTCAGTTAGTCTTCAGCGCACATGGAACCCCTATCAGCTTAGTAAAAAAGGGCGATCCTTATAGCTTTCAAATAAAAGAAACTGTTGATTTGATAATGAAAGCCCGTAATTATTCACATAAATACCATTTATGCTACCAAAGTAAAGTCGGACCTATGAAATGGTTGGAACCGGCAACAGATGTAATGATCGAACAACTTGCTATGAACGGCAATAAGCATTTGCTTATTATTCCAATAAGTTTTGTATCGGATCATATTGAAACTCTGTTTGAACTTGATATTGAGTATAGGCATGTCGCCGATAAATGTGGTATACAAAATTACATGGTTATGAAAGGATTAAATGACTCGCAATTGTTTATCGAAGCATTAAAAGAAATTGTGATAAACGAGGTTTGACAATGATTTTTCCTTATTCAAATTTTGTTTTCATAATTATTTTAGATAAATGAATCAAAGAGGTAAACATGAAAACCAAATTAGTTCTTTTAATCATTTTATTATTATTAAGTACAAATATGAATAATGCACAAAACAAAAATGTAGATAATCCGTTCTTCAAAGAATGGAAAACCCCATTTGAGACTCCCCCATTCAATGAAATTAAAGTAGAACATTTTTTACCAGCCATTGAAGAAGGGATAAAACTTGAGAAGGCAGAGATCGAAGCCATAATTAATAATCCGGAAAAACCAACATTTAAAAATACTATAGTAGCATTAGAGAAAGCGGGTGAATTCCTTGGAAGAGTTAATCGTGTATTTGGCGCATTAAACGGAGCAAATACAAATGACGAGCTTCAAAAAATAGCACGCATTACAACACCAATGCTTGCTAAGCACAGAGATGACATAGCGCTTAACGAAAAACTTTTCGAAAGAATTAAAACTGTTTACTTAGATAGAAACAAATTAACGGATACTGAAAAAAATGTAGTCGAAAATTATTACAAAAACGCTGTTAGGAGTGGCGCAGAACTAGATAATGCTGGTAAAGAGAAGTTAAGACAAATTAATCAAGAACTGTCTATGCTAAGCTTAAAGTTCAGCGAGAATTTATTGAAAGAAACAAACGCTATTGCACTTGTAATAGATAAAAAGGAAGACCTTGTTGGACTGCCAGAAGATGTAATTAATGCTGCCGCTGAATTAGCCAAATCAAAAAATATGGATGGTAAATGGGCTTTCTCACTTCAAAAACCAAGCTTTATTCCATTCTTACAATATTCTCAAAGAAGAGATCTACGAGAAAAAATATTTAAGGCATATATAAATCGTGGCAACAACAATAATGAATTTGACAATAAAAAAATTGTTTCGCGTGTTGCTTCTTTAAGAGTTGATAGAGCCAACTTATTAGGTTACAAAACCTTTGCTGATTTTGTGCTCGAACGTAACATGGCTAAAACACCTGAAAATGTTTACAAATTCTTAAATGACTTATGGATACCGGCAATTAAAAGAGCAAAAATGGAAATTGCCGATATGCAAAAAATAATTGACAAAGAAGGTGGCAATTTCAAATTGGCTGCTTGGGACTGGTGGTATTATGCAGAAAAAGTTAAGAAAGAAAAGTATGATCTTGACGAATCAATGTTACGTCCTTATTTCAAAATGGAAAATGTTCGTGCCGGCGCTTTTGAAGTCGCATCAAAATTATATGGAATTAAATTCATAAAACGCGATGACATTCAGGTATATCATCCGGATGTAGAAGTATTCGAAGTTCAGGAAGCTGACGGAAAACATATTGGTATTTTTTATAGCGATTATTATCCACGCGATGGTAAAAGAAGCGGTGCGTGGTCAAGCGGATTCAGAGGTCAACAAAACATCGATGGCAAATTTGTAACTCCACTTGTATATAATGTAGGCAACTTTTCTAAACCAACTGCGGATAAACCGGCATTGATGAGTATTGATGAAGTTAATACATTATTCCACGAACTTGGGCATGGTTTGAACTCACTATTTTCTGATTTCGATTATCCGGGTGGTAGAAATACTCCAAGAGACTTTGTTGAATTGCCATCACAAATAATGGAAAACTGGGCATTAGAACCACAAGTGCTTAAAATGTATGCAAAACATTATCAAACAGGTGAAGTAATTCCCGATGAATTAATTCAGAAGATTGTAAACTCAAAATTATTTAATCAGGGTTTTGAAACAGTTGAATATTTAGCTGCTTCATTTCTTGATATGGATTGGCACATGCTTACTGATAATAAAGAAAGAGATGTAACTGAATTCGAAAAGACAGTATATGAAAAAATTGGATTATTACCGGAAATAGAATCGAGATATCAAAGCACAAATTTCAGTCATATAATGGGTGGTTATGCTGCCGGTTATTACAGCTATATCTGGGCTGCTGTATTAGATGCAGATGCATTCGAAGCTTTTGTTGAAAAAGGAAATCTTTTTGATAAAGCCACTGCAGATGCTTTCAGAAAATTTATTCTTGCAAAAAGTGGTTCCGAAGATTCCATGACACTTTACAAAAAATTTAGAGGCAGAGAACCAAAAGTAGATGCATTATTAAAAAGAAGAGGATTAGATTAAGAGTAGGATAAATGAATAATAAAAAGTCAGTCGTTGTAATTGGAGCAGGAATTTCGGGTTTAGCTACTGCATATTGGCTAAATAAAGATGGTTACGATATAAAGATACTTGAAGCAAATAAGGAAGCCGGTGGTGCTATGCAAACTATTTTTGAAGACGGCTTCCTTGTTGATTTTGGACCTAACTCAGGATTAGAAACTACTCCTTTAATACGCCAGTTAGTTGATGAGGTTGGCTTATCAAATGAAATGGTCTATGCAAACGATAAATCAAATAAAAGATATATCTTGCGCGATAGAAAACTGCACGCATTACCTACATCTCCACCAGCTTTTATAAAAACAAAACTTTTTTCTGCAAAAGCAAAGTTCAGAATAATGGCTGAACCGTTTATTGGAAAATCGGACGATGGTTATTATCAAAGCATGGCTCAGTTTGTTAAGAGAAGATTAGGAGAGGAATTTCTTGATTACGCAATAGATCCGTTTGTGAGCGGTGTTTTTGCCGGCGATCCTTATAAACTAAGTGTTAAATCTGCTTTTCCAAAACTATACCGATTAGAAGAAGTCTATGGCGGTTTGGTCAAAGGATTAATTAAAGGTGCTAAAGAACGCAAAAAAAGAGCCGAACAATCTAAACAAAGCGCAAAGATGTTCTCTTTTATAAACGGGATGCAAAGCTTTCCTAAAGCAATCGCTAATAAATTGAATGATAAAATAATTTATGAGAGCAGAGTACAAAGCGTGGAAAGAAATTTTGATGGATGGGTTGTAAAATTCGAAAAAAATGGAATTATTAACGAACTGAATACAGACATCATTCTTTCGACTATTCCGGTTTACGAAGCTTCAAAAATCTTTTATAAGATCGATTCTAATTTTGATAAGCACTCCTCTGCTATTTATTATCCACCTGTGATGGTTTTATACGTTGGATTCAGGAAAAAAGATGTTTTAAGAGAACTTGATGGATTCGGATTTTTAATCCCTTCTAAGGAACGAAAAAATTTTTTAGGTGCTATTTGGAGTTCGACTATCTTCCCAAATAGGTGTGATACTGAAAATGCGGCTTTTACTATTTTCATTGGTGGTGCTCGATCTCCTTATTTATTCGACCTGGAGAGAGAAAAATTAATCAATAAGGTGCTGGCAGAATTTAAAGAAATAATGAACATTTCTTCTGATCCTATATTTCTTAAGGAAAGAATGTGGTATAAAGCTATTCCACAATATAATATCGGTTATGTAGAACACGAAAATTATTTCGATAAATTTGAGAAAGAGAATACCGGAATATTCATAAGCGGAAATTTCCGAGGCGGAATATCCGTGGGAGACTGTGTAAAAAATTCAGAGGTTATAGCTTACAGAATAAAGAGTTTTTCTAATGTATAATTTATAATGAACAATGTATAATGAAAAAGATTGTTGCTGAACAAAAAATTGAATACAGAAATACTTTATTAAATAAGAGTTTTCAATTTGCAGTCCGTTCGATACGATTATATAAAACATTGACATCAAGAGATAAAACATTTTCTCCTCTCTATATTCAATTATTAAAAAGCTCAACTTCTATTGGCGCAAATATTTCAGAAGCTCAGAGCGCGCCATCAAAAAAGGATTTTGTTAATAAACTTAATATTGCATTAAAAGAATCTCAGGAAACCGAATATTGGATTAAATTACTTAAAGAATCCGATTTGCTTACTCTTAATGAATTCGAGAGCATCTCAAATGATTGTATTGAATTAATTAAATTACTTATTAGTATTATCAAAAAATCAAAACAAACTCTATAACTTTTAATTATACATTATACATTTTACATTATACATTTTTCTTTGGAGTAAAAAATGGCAACATATCCAACAAAACGATTAAGAAGATTAAGATACAATCCCCTTGTTCGCGATATGGTTCGCGAGACAGTTTTAACAAAAAATGATTTAATATACCCATTGTTTGTTGTCCCCGGTAATAATGTAAAGAATGAAGTTCGTTCTATGCCCGGAGTATATCAGATGTCAATTGATGTGGTTGTTCAGGAATGTAAAGAAGTTGAAAAATTTGGGATACCGGCTGTAATATTATTTGGGATTCCGGAACATAAAGATGAAGTAGGCTCAGGAGCTTATGATCCAAATGGAATTATACAACAAGCTGTGCGAGCTATTAAAGCCGAAGTAAAAAATCTACTTGTAATAACAGATGTCTGTTTGTGCGAATATACCTCGCACGGACATTGCGGAGTTCTGCAAGGAGAAAATATTTTGAATGATGAAACAGTTTCTCTGCTTGCCAAAGAAGCAGTTTCTCATGCAGAAGCCGGTGCAGATATTATTGCTCCATCAGATATGATGGATGGACGCGTAGCAGCTATCAGAAAAGCTCTTGATTACAAAGGATTTAGTCACATCCCAATTTTAAGTTATGCTGTTAAATATGCATCCGGGTTTTATGGACCGTTCAGAGATGCTGCGGAATCTGCTCCCGCTTTTGGAGACAGACGATCTCATCAAATGGATATTGCAAATGGCAACGAAGCTCTTAGAGAAGCCGAAACCGACATTGAAGAAGGTGCTGATATGATTATGGTAAAACCAGCCGGTGCTTATCTTGACATTATTTGGCGTGTTAAAGAAAAATTTGGAATGCCTACCGCTGCATATCAGGTTAGTGGTGAATATGCAATGATAAAAGCTGCAGGAAGAAACAACTGGATTGACGAAGAACGTGTTATGATCGAATCGCTTATTGCTATTAAACGTGCCGGTGCAGATATGATTTTAACATACTTTGCAAAAGATGTTGCTCGCTTTTTAGACAGAAGTAAATAGAATTATTCTATAGTATATTTCAATCAAAATTGCACTGTTTTTTTTAGATAAGGATTAGATTTTGGAACTGGATAATTCTACCAATACTGTTATTATTCCACCTGAAGATGGAAGTCTAAAAAGGTTCCTTCCCGAAAAAAAATTCAGCATTAAAAATACATTTGCAGGACTATCATACCCAAACTATCGACTTTGGTTTTGGGGTCAAATGATTTCACTTTTCGGTTCTTGGATGCAATCTACAGCATTTGCATTTTTTATTTTCGAACTGACTAAGTCACCCGCATACTTAGGTTATGTAGGATTTGCAAGTGGTGTTCCGGCATGGATTTTTTCATTTTATGGTGGTGTTGCGGCTGATCGATTTAACAGAAGAAATATTCTGTATGCAACACAGATATCAATGATGATAATGGCATTTATTCTTGCAATACTTACATTTACAGGTATAATACGAGCTTGGCATTTATTGATATTTGCTTTCTTTAGTGGAATTGCAAACGCTTTTGACGCACCAACACGCCACGCCTTTGTTAATGAACTTGTTGACAAAAAGGATTTGGTAAACGCTATTGCCCTTAACTCTACAATGTTCAATACTGCAACAGCAGTTGGACCAGCATTAGGCGGAATTACATATGCCATATTAGGACCAGCTTGGTGTTTTACTATCAACGGAGTAACATTTTTAGCAGTCTTGTTTAATTTGTACAAAATGAAACTGAAGGAAGTAAAGCGCTCTAATCATGGTTCTTCTGTTTTCAGAGAAGTTGCTGATGCCATTAATTACATACGAACTAATAACATCATAAGAGGAATATTATTAATAACAGCAATGCTCAGTATGTTTGGGATGGGACTGGTAACATTGTTCCCGGCTTGGGCTGTTGATATTTTACATGGGAATTCAACCACAAATGGATTTCTGCAATCGGCACGTGGATTTGGAGCAGTTATTTTTGCTCTTATCATAGCTACAGTAAATAAATATATCGAGCGGGGGAAATATTTAATCTTAAGTGTAGTTACACTTCCTATAATGATCTTTTTATTCTCATTTAATCGTTCGCTTATAATTTCACTCTTTCTTCTGGTGATAATAGGTGGATTAATTATTGTTCAGTTTAATCTTTCCAATGGTTTAATTCAAACAATAGTAGAAGAAAATTTCCGCGGCAGAGTGTTGAGCTTTTATACTTTTACTTTTTTTGCTCTCTATCCTCTTGGTTCTTTATGGATTGGATACATTGCAGAACATTTGGGAATAACAAATGCTGTTCTTATCAATTCAATTATACTTTTTCTCTTTTTCGTAATAATAAAAATTAAAAATCCGCATTTATCCAAGGTTCGTTAAATCTCTATCTCTTTAGGATCATTCTCGGTTTCAACTATTCGCCATTCGTTTTCTTCTTTATCGAATTCTGTAATTTTCTCAAGTGGTACTTTGAGATATTTTCCATAAGCAGTTACTGCCACATCTCCATTGCTCAGAATAATCTCCCCTGTTCCTTCAAAGATTCTGCTATTTTCACTTGTAATTCTTCCTATAACTTTCAGTTCTTCATTCAAAGGTAATGGCTTTTTGAATTTTACATTCAACTCAATAGTTACACCCCACACTTCTTCTTCATATCTGTTAAGAATTGCACGTCCTATAGTTTCATCTAATACAGCAGAAGCAATTCCTCCATGTAATCTTCCGGGATAGCTTTGATGTTCTTCCGAGGGTTTAAATAAAGCAATCAATTCCTGGTTCTCAGTTACATAAAAATGTGTATGAATACCAAATTTGTTTTTTAACCCACAGACAAAGCAAAGTTTAGAATTGTGCTGCTTTCCAACAATTTTATGAATCATAAAGTCTCCGATTAAGTATTTCGCTTACAAATTTAGAAAAGAAAATAAAATTATTAGAAGTTATTTTTAATGATTAATCGAGTCTTGATGAGACTAATTTTGTTTTTTAAGTAAGTGGTCTAATCTTTATCTTAGTCCGACTAAATTTAAAGACTAAGGAGAATAAATGAGCAAGAGTGAGCAATTATTCGAACAAGCAAAAAATTTCATCCCGGGAGGAGTAAATTCCCCTGTTCGGGCTTTTAAGTCAGTAGGCGGTACTCCTGTTTTTATGAAAAGAGGTTTCGGCTCTAAAATGTATGATGTTGATGGCAATGAATACATAGATTACATTGGCAGTTGGGGACCACACTTATTCGGGCATAATCCTTCATTCATAATCGATGCATTAAAAAAAGCTATAGAAGACGGAACAAGTTTTGGCGCTCCAACAGAAATTGAAGTAAAGATGGCTCAACTTATTACAGAGCTTGTTCCTTCAGTTGAAATGGTAAGAATGGTAAACAGCGGAACAGAAGCAACAATGAGCGCAATTCGTGCTGCGCGTGGATATACAGGTAAAGAAAAAATTATAAAATTCGAAGGCTGTTATCACGGTCATGGCGATTTCTTTTTAATTAAAGCCGGAAGCGGTGCATTAACCTTTGGAGTTCCAACTTCTCCCGGTGTTACAAAAGGTAATGCCGCCGATACTTTAGTTGCCGATTTTAACAATATAGAATCCGTAAAAAATGTTATATCAAAAAATAAAAATGAAATTGCTGCTGTTATAATTGAACCGGTAGTTGGTAATATGGGAACTGTTATTCCTGAAAATGATTTTCTTAAGAAGTTGCGAAACTTATGCAGCGAAGAAAAAATCCTCTTGATATTTGATGAAGTAATGACCGGTTTCCGTTTATCGAAAGGTGGTGCACAGGAAGTTTTTGATGTAATTCCTGATCTTTCAACTTTTGGAAAAATTATTGGCGGAGGATTGCCGGTTGGTGCTTACGGTGGTAAAAAAGAAATTATGGAAATGGTTTCGCCGAGTGGTCCGGTATATCAAGCCGGTACATTAAGCGGTAATCCTTTGGCTATGAATGCCGGTTATGCAGCTCTGAGTTATATAAAAGAACATCCTGAGGTTTATACCCAACTTGAAGAAAAATCCTCTTACCTTGCAAATGGCTTAAAAGAAACTATTAAAAATGCCGGTAAAAACTTTCAGATTAACCGTATCGGTTCAATGATGACAATATTTTTTACTGAGGAACCTGTAACAGATTATAATTCCGCAGTTAAATCTGACACAAAATTATATGCTAAATATTTCCATGAAATGTTAAAACGTGGAATCTATTTACCTCCGGCGCAATTTGAAGCACTATTTGTTTCGACTGCTCATTCCAAAGAAGACTTGGATAAAACAATCACAGCAAGCAGTGAAGCATTAAAGGTAATTCTTTAAAATTATTTTTCAGTATGAGTTTCATTCCATCATATATAAGTTTGTATAACTCAGGTGATTTAAGAAAAAGAGCCGAGCTTGCATTAAATAAACTAAATTCATGCGATTGTTGTCCACACAATTGTCAAGTAAACAGAAAATCCGGAGAGTTTGGAATTTGTGCCAGTGGCTATTTACCAATCGTTTCATCATATACTCCTCATCATGGTGAAGAACCGGTTTTATCAGGTCGTTTTGGTGCCGGTAATATTTTCTTTGGTAATTGCAATCTGAAATGTATTTACTGCCAAAATTATGAAATAAGTCAAAACTGGAAGGTAGAACGAAACAACGAAGTAACCCATGAAAGACTTGCGGAAATAATGCTTGAGTTACAGGTGCGGAATTGTCATAATATTGGACTTGTTTCACCTACACATTTTTCTGCTACTATTATTCAGTCAATTTATTTAGCAGTTACAAAGGGATTAAAACTACCAATCATTTATAATACTAATGGTTATGATTCGGTTGAAATGCTAAAACTGTATGATGGAATAATTGATATTTACTTACCAGATTTTAAGTATGGTGATAATGAGTATGCTAAAAAATACTCTAATGAAGAAAATTATTTTGAACATACGAAAGAAGCGATTAGAGAAATTTACCGCCAGGTTGGAGATAAATTAATTTATGACGGAGATGTTGTTGTAAGAGGATTAATTATTAGGCATTTAGTTTTACCGAATGGTTTAGCTGAGTCCGAAAGAATATTCCGTTTTATTGCCGAGGAGTTAAGTCCCAAAGTACACATTTCGCTTATGTCACAGTATTATCCAACAAACAAGGCATATAAAGAAATTTTACTTGATAGAAAATTAAGAATATCTGAATATGAAAAAGCAATTGATTTGTTAGATAAATATGGTTTAGTTAACGGTTGGATACAGGAAATGGAAAGCAACGAATACTACCGCCCTCATTTCAATGAAAACAGAATAGAGCCATTCAAGAAATAATTTATTAAGCAAAGATTCGTGTTGTCCGTCTGATCTTTTTAATAGTAAATTCTAATCTTTCTCTCAGCATAGTAACAAATTTTGTCTTTAGGATGTAATCTTCAATTCCATGATTAAGAATTTTTTGTACACATTCTTTGTCATCTGTATTTGTCAAAACAACAATAGGAACATTTGAATTAAACGGATTTATTTTCTCAAGAAATTGTAAGCCATTAACCTCAGGCATATTAACATCAAGAAAAACGATATGCGGTTTTTCTTTTTCGAATAACTCTATTCCCTGCTGACCGTTGGTTGCTTCGAATACTTTGAAATCATAATATCTTTCAATCATTCTTTTTAATAGTAACCTGAATTGGTCATCATCATCAACCACTAAAGCTCTTTTCATTTTACTCTACGGTTTTTGTTACTTCATTATCGAAAAGAAACCTTAAAACTTTAGCTAACAACTATTTTTTATACTAATCGAATCTACTGATTATCGTCATATTCTGATGATTAAATATATCCTTCCCTTCAGAAGTGTACATATAATCGATTCTATTCTTATAAAACTCTGTAATTTTTCCTCTGACAATTTTTAATGTACTGTTCATAAATTTATTTTGTTCAGTAAAAGGTTCACCAAGAATTGCAAATGTTGCCGGTAGCCACCGTGAAGGGAACATATCTTTATATTTCCCATCCTTAAATTGATTTATCTCTCCATCAATAAGTTTTAGTGCTTCAATTTGACCTTCTTTACTATGATGTGATAGATTTTTTTCATGAAAATACTTTTTTATTGATTCTTTATTAGGTACAATCAATGCAACCGTATAAGGAGATTGATTATTATATAACATTACCTGCTCAATATAAGGTGAAAGTTCGGTCAGTGCTTCTTCAATACCTTCCGGACTGTATTTTTCTCCGTCACTGCTAATAAGTAAACTTTTAAATCGACCTAATACATAAAGAAATCCATCTTTATCTAAATAACCCATATCCCCTGTGTAAAGCCAGCCATCTTTCAGAACTTCTGCAGTAGCCCTTTCATTTTTCCAATAACCAGCCATAACGTTTTCTCCTTTTACAACAATTTCCCCTTTTTCTCCAACCGGTAAAGCATTCCCTTTTTCATCACAAATTTTTACTTCTAAGTTAATTACAGGTTTACCTGAAGAACCTAATTTATGAACTGCCGGTACATTTGCTGAAATAATTGGAGTTGCTTCTGATAAACCATATCCCTGAAACATAGGAATACCAATAGCATAAAAGAAACGTTGAAGCTCAATATCAAGCAAAGCACCTCCGCCAATAAAGAACTCGAGTCTCCCGCCAAAACCCTCACGGATTTTTTTAAATAAAATTTTATCATAGAGAGCGAGTAAGGGTTTCTTCAGTTTTTGAATACCCTGACCTTTATTCCATCCTTCCTTGTTATATTCATAAGCAAGTTTCAAAGCTGAATTAAAAAGTTTTTCAACTTTCTCGCCTTTTTCACGGATACCCTTTTCAATATTTTTTCTAAAATTCTTTGCAAGTGCCGGAACGCTTAATAAAAATGTCGGTTTTATTTCTTTAATATTGATCGGAATATTTTTCAATGTTTCTAAAGGGGTACTACCAACCTGTACCGAAGCCATACTGGCACCGTTTTTCATTAAAGTATAAATTCCGGCAACATGCGCAAAACAATGATCCCATGGAAGTATTAGGAGCGATACATAAGTTTCGGGAATTGGCAAAAGGGCTGTTGCTTGCTCAACATTAGCTGTATAGTTTCTATGAGTTAATACAACCCCTTTAGGATCAGCGGTTGTACCGGAAGTATAAGAAATTGTTGCGTAGTCACTCTCTTTAACTGATTGCCATCGTTTTTCAAAATCTGAGTAGTTCTCTTTAAGAAATTCTCTCCCTTTTATTAACACCTCTGAAGCACTTATCTCATCATTGTCATAAGATTCTTTAGGATCGAGAAGAATTATTTTTTCAAGATCCGGTAAGTCATTTTTAATTTTTTCGATTTTATGATAATGATTTCTTGATACTACTACCATTCGAGAACCAGAATGAGCAATCCTGAATTTCAGGTCGTTCAACTCATCTATTTTAACGGAGATTGGAACATTAACAGCTCCTGTAAATAAAATACCAAGTTCAGCCATAACCCAATCATTTCTTCCCTCGGAGATAAGCGATATACGATCCCCATGATTGATTCCCAAAGCCATAAGTCCGGCGGCAAACTGATGTACCATTTCTTGCATTTCAGAATATGTGGTACCCTCATATTTCTTGCCCCTCTTCTCCCACATTAAAATATTTTTTGAATACTTTTTTACACTATCTTCAAATAATTGAGGTAAAGTTCGATTTGGCATAATATAATTCCCGAATTTTTGTTTATATCAATATTATGTTAGGTCGGTTAAAAGTCAAGAAGCAAGTATAGATAAGATTTTATAAGAAGAGGAGATGTCAGTTAAAGATAAATGTTTGCTGAATAAAGAAATGTTTCAAAAGCAATTATTAATGAGATAAAGTGAAGATCATTTTCCCACTACTTCCCATTTATATAATTACTTTCGAAACATCCTCAATATAAAAACCAATTTATACCAACGATTCTTTAGAACGTCTATATGCAGAAATCATGAATCCGATAACCATAAGTACAACACCAATCCAGACAAGACTAATGAAAGGTTTAATACTTGCTTCAACAGTAAGTACTTCCTTTTTAACATTAGTAATCTGTGATTGGGAATTCTCATCTAAGTTGGAAATTTCTATGTCAACGGTTCCATTACCGGCATTCATATTTACAATATCAAAACGAAGATTCTTCTGTTTGAATTCTGCTGATTCAGATTTTCTTCCATCACCTTGAATCACTAATGAAGGTTTAATGGTGTATTCTTTTCCATCAGCTAATACTTTTAGCAATGCTCCGATTTTAAATTCGCCACCACTGGACATTGACGTCATAGCATCCTTTGGCATTTCAAATGATTCAAAAGTGATGGTAATCCCATTATAATCAGTGCTACTTCCCTTTTTCAACGAAATTGTACTTCCATGAGTATGACCATCATCATCTCCTTCCGAATAGCCGACGGGAGCGACATAGAAATCTTTGGTAAATCCAGCTAATATATCCGGCTCGCGCATTAAACTATTGTTAAACTCTGCAATAAACATTACCGGTTTAGCAATTTTAGTAGAACCATTTTTCGTTATTTCAACATTGAACGCATACTTTTTTCCATTATCAATCGGTTCATAACCGGTAAAGGAAAGATCGTAACCAAAAACATTTTGTTTTTCACCTTTTACAAGGTCAACCTGTTTATGATCAGAATATCCTCCACTTGCAACAACACCAATTAAAAAAACTGCAATACCAATATGAGCAACATAAGCACCGAGGAAACTTTTTCTACCTTTTAATATCTTAAGCATAATTTCTGCATTAACAAAAAGAGCAAATGCAGATGAAAATAAAAGTACAATTAACATTATTTCACTTACACCACCTAATAAAGCAACCAGAACTGTAAATACTAAAGAAGCCAATAAAGAAAATCTCGATTGTTTCCAGAGATCTTTTTTATCAGTCATCTTCCATTTAAGAAGTAAACTTCCGCCATTTAGTAGTCCAATAATAATTGCGATAGGAAGATTTAATTCGTTATAAAATTTTATTTCTACAGTTTGACCAAATATTGGTGCACTTGTACCAACAATAACAATTATTGCGGAGGCAAGCAATGCAACAGCACCTGTAAATAACGCCAATTCCCTGGAAAGTAGATTTTCTTCATAAGTAAAGTTATCAGTCAAATACTTCCATCTGTAAATTACCATTCCGATACCAAGCAAAGTAAATAGTAACAGGAACATTACTAAGAAGAGATAAACTGTCATACCCGGATCAACAAACGAATGAACGGAAGCATCACCAAGAATTCCGCTCCTTGTCAGAAATGTACTATACAATACTAAGACAAATGTTAATATGCTTAGGATTAGATTAGTTTTAACAAATCTACCGGCACCTTTTTCCTGAGTTTTTCTTTGAACAAGAAGAGTATGAATTGAAGCAGCACCAACTAACCATGGGACCAAAGATGAATTTTCAACAGGATCCCATCCCCAGTAACCACCCCATCCTAATACACCGTATGCCCAGTATCCACCCAGCATTATAGCTAAACCAAGCACCATAGTTCCACTTAAAACCCATGGGAGAGCTTGTTTAACCCAATCTTTATAATCATTTTTAAGAAGAGCTGCTAAAGCAAATGAAAAAGGAACGGCAGACATTGCAAAACCAACAAATAACACCGGAGGATGAATCTGCATCCAAAAGTTTTGAAGCAGTGGATTTAAACCTTTTCCTTGAATAATAAAATCATTTACCGAAATATTACTCGCAGCTAAAATTCCATGAAGCTCGCTATTCATCTGTATAAATTGTTTGTTCGATTGAGGATCGCTGAACATAAATTGCTGAAGCGCAGAAAGCGAATAGTAAGCTGGATTAATATTTTTTAGATCGATAAAATCGGGTGTTGTCCAAATATAGGTAAATGGTGATTTTAATAACGGATTAACCATAACAAGCAAAAACGTTAATGCTAAGCCAAATACCATCATTACACGCGGCTCAAGATCGCCTCGTTTCGAAGTATAATCCAACAGGATTAATCCGATAATGGCGGTAAATAAAATCCATAGCATAAAGCTTCCTTCCTGACCGGCATAAAATGTTGATATCAATAAACCGATCGGAAGATCACTGCTGCTATAATTATAAACATATTTATATTGATATTGATGTGTAAGTATTGCATGAAGCAACAATGCACTTGCAGCAAGAACAAGAATTGCGGTAGCATGAAAACTAATTCTTGCAAGACTTAAAGTATTTTGATAACCTCTGAAGGTTAGAAAATACATCACAATAGAAAAAACTCCGGTTAATAAAGCCAGAGTTAAAGCAATATTTCCAATCATATTAAGCTCCTAACTGCTCAACTTAAGAGTTGGCATTTTGAACAGGTTGTTCTTGGTATTTGGATGGACATTTGGTTAGTATATCTGTGGCGTGAAAAGCACCATCGTGATATTTACCTGTTACCACAACACTAGTTGAAGATTCAAAATTATTGGGAATTGTTCCATGATAAATAACCTTCATCATGTTTCCCTGATCATCTTTTAGATAAAATGAGAAAAGGTTTTTCTCTTTATTTATTTCATAGTTTCTTTCTTTTACCCAACTCCCGGTCGCCTTTACTGTTTTTTCAGATTGCATAACTTTAACTAAACTGCTTTCGTAGGAAACATTTGTTTGTGTAAATAGATATATCATCACACCAAGAAAGACAACAATAATAAATCCGCCAAACATATATTTATTTTTCATAGTATAATTCTCCTTTAAGGCTGATTTTTCTTTTCTAATTCTTTTTCAATTGCTTTAAGTCGTTTATCAGTATTTTGTACAAAAATAAAAATACCAAACCAAACAACAAGAACTATAAACATAACTATATATATTGAATTATTTTCTAAAAATCCGAATAATCCGTTTTCCAATTTAACCTCAAATTATTTCTTAACAATATTTTCACTAATAATTATTGATTTATATCTTATCTTCCACATCCACCAATATAAAATTGTGAATGCAATTAAAGAGAGATAAAATATTAATTGCATATTAGCATTCATTTTAAAATCTACAATTGGACCAGAAGTATCATCATTAGCAGAACCCGGATGTAAACCAACCATAATTCTTGGCATTATGAAAATAAAAAATGGAACCGTAAGAAAAGCAATTATTGAATAAACCGCAGAAAGCCGAGCTCTTTTATCTTCATTTTCAATCGCCGAACGGAGTGCAAACAATGAACCATAAATTAATAAAAGGATAAAGATACTTGTTTCCCTTGGATCCCAATGCCAGAAAGCGCCCCAGGTAAACTTTGCCCAAATGGATCCCGTTATTGCAGCAAGTATCGCGAAGACCATACCAAGTTGAAGTGCTGCAGAGGATTTTGCATCCTCATCTAAATTTTTATTTCTAAGGTATCTGATTCCATAAATCATTGCCATTAGAAAAGCAATTACAGCTAACCAAGCAGTCGGTACATGGAAAAAAATTATCTTTGCTTTTTCTTCCAAGCCCGGAATGACAGGAAATTCATACCAACTTGATGGTTGTGGAACTATTGGAAATGCAATCCCAGCAATAATCACAAACGTCATTAATAAGAACAAAATAATCTTCCAGACCATTAAAACCTTTCTTACTATATGCTTGTTTTTATTTACAAATGTGGTTCAAAAATATAAAAGCTGTGTCTTATTTCCAAAGATATTAGGTTGCATTAACAGGTAAAAACGAAGTACATTAGTAATAATTTCTCTCTGTCGATTTCAAATTATTCCAGTTACGACAAAACGGGCGATTCATTTCGACATTTCGGTATAGACGAGGAGAATCGGTCTTTTTTTTCAAGCTTTTTCTAAGGAATTTATTTGGCATAAAAGTTTATAAAGGTAAGAAAACGTTAAAACGTGAGGTGCAAAATGAAAAAGTTACTAACAATATCAATCTTACTAACAATATTTGCTGCATACACAACATTGCAAGCTCAGACCCAAGATCCACCAAAGCCGAAAGAACACGGGAAGAAATTTGTTGATAATAATGGTGATGGTTATAATGATAATGCTCCTGACCATGACGGAGACGGAATTCCAAATGGATTAGACCCCGATTGGTTGGCAATAAAAAACAAGAATGCTAAAGGAAAATTTGTGGATTTAAATGGGGATGGTATTAAAGATAATCCTGGCAAAGGCAATGGTAAAATGGGCAAAGGTGGATATGGTCCTGGTGATGGTACCGGTAACAAGGCAATGGGTCCAAAAAATGGAAATGGTAACAGCTATGGCGAACCATCAACTACTCAAACTCAAACCAGAGGCGGCAAAAAGTGGGGTAAGAAATAATTCTTACTGATTTATGTTAGTTTATTTAATGAGGGGACTCTTTAAGAGTCCCTTTTAATTAACTGAGGTTCATATGAAAAGGGATTGTGGAATTAAAATGAATAAAAATCTAATAATAATTTTGCTCACACTGTTTTTCTCAAATATTAACTTAGCACAGTGGACATTCGGAATTTCTACCGATCAGGAATATAACTCAAATCCATTCCGCACTCCTCTAGCTACCAAAACTTTTATCTCATCCATCGATTTTGGTTTAGAAAATGAACTTACTAGCTTTTCATTAGGATATTATGGTAGTTACGTTAATTTTAGCGAAGTAGCAGACAGAAATTTTTACTGGCACCAATTTGCTATCTGGAAAGATTTTGAAAATGGTACTATGGGTTTGTACGCCGAGAAAAGAATAAATGGTAACCTCTACAATTATTTTGATTATTCAAATTATACAGCTTACTATTTGCAGAAATTCAACTTAGCGGATTTCTTCGTATCGATGAATCCACACATAAGTCTGACCAAGTATGATAATATAAGTATACTTGATAACTTAAAAGGTTCTCTTGCTTTTAGTGTTAACCATGGCTTCGAGACAGAAACTACATTAATAATTGGCGGAACATTTAATTATAAAAAATATCTCGATCCCACACAATCTGGCACTTTTACTTACATTAATGAATCAAATCAATTAGTTACAGAAAAATATACAGATCAGAATGTTTCCTCAATTACACAGATATTGTCATATATAAGAGTAGCTCAATCATTGGGTGATAGAACCGGATTAGCAGCTCAATTTACAAATAGAAGCATAATAAACGGTTTCGCAAATCAGGTAAAAGAATTAAATATGATTTATGGTGATGAATCAGAAATTTTTGATGACCCTGTAAACCATGAAGGTAATAGCATATCAATTGAACTGACAAAAATATTTGGTGAAGATTGGACATTTAAACTTGGTTATTATATCAACAATAAGTTTTATCCATCGCAAGGTGTTTACAATTCACTCTCTCAATACAACACTCAAATTATGAGGACAGATATTCAAAATACCTTTAATATTAGTTTACGAAAGAGTTTTGCGCTAAACGAAGCAGAAACAACAAGCTTATCGCTTAAATTGAATTACGAATACATAAACAATAAATCAAACAGCTATTGGTTTAACTATAACGGAAATTCATTCAACCTTGGATTAAGTCTGGAGTTTTAATGGAAAAAAATAAAAAGAACTTTAACTGGCGTGGTTTTACAAGTTTATATATAACACTCTCTTTTATCATTATGGCAATTTCGGGAATAATTCTTTACTTCGCCCCTCCCGGTAGAGTTGCTAATTGGTCTTACTGGAGATTCTTAGGTTTATTAAAAAGTCAATGGCAAGCAATTCACACAATATTTACGTTCTTATTTATAATAGCAGCGGGTTTCCATCTCTTTTTCAATTGGAAGCCATTTATTGCTTACTTAAAAACCAAATTTGAAAGTAGCATTAAACTTAGAAAAGAATTGATAATTTCCTCATTAGTTGTCGTATTAATTTTTGTAATGACAATTAATGATTCTGTTCCTTTTAAAAACGTTATGGACTTTGGAGAGGAGTTAAAAGACTCGTGGTCAACACAAAAAACTGAACCGCCAATTCCGCATGCAGAGGATCTGACAATTTTTGAATTTGCTAAGACGATCAATATTCCTGTTGATGAACTGAAGAGATCTCTTGTAGCACAAGGATTTTCAATTCCTAATGATGAAATAACTATAAAAGAAATCGCGAAACAAAATAATATTTCCCCTAACGATATTTATAACAAAATTAAACCCAATAATAATCAACTAAACCAACCACTTGGCGAAGGAAGAGGATACGGTAGAAAAACTCTATCAGAAATTTGCTCACAGAATAATATAAGTATTGACGTCGCACTTAGTAATTTAAAGGCACATGGTATTGAAGCCAAAGAAAATGAAAAGTTGAAAGATATTGCAACGCGGTATAATTTATTACCAATTGATGTGGCAAACAAAGCGCTTGGAATCAAAAAAGAATCTGAATAATTCTGAATCCAAATAAAAAACTTTGCTTCAAATTAGTTATCAATTTTTTGATTAAATTAAGGTGGTGCAAGGAGAGTTGAAGTGAAGTTTCTTAAAAATTTATTTATTCAGCCCAAGAATTTACTCCTTATTTTCGTAATTACTGCCACCATAATTATTTTTTCTGTGGTTATTGAATTAAATCAAAGCAAAAAAGAAATGCTTGATTTAATGCAAAAACAATCTCACACCTTACTTGAATCCCTGATTACATCCGGGAAAAATGCTCTGTTATCTTACGATAAAATTGAAGAAGAGATGAAAACCAGATTGTTAAATAATGCTGGTTTGATCAAAATATTATACAAAAAAAATTTGATATCAAATTCTCTCTTAGAATCAATTGCCGATAAAAACAATATCTTTAGAATAAACATCTTCGATAAAAACGGAAATAAAATATTTTCAAGTCATAAAGAAATTCATTCAAATTTGCCTGAGAATGAAAATCCAATCGAATATTTAGAACCAATATTAGATAATAAAACAGATACTTTAATAATTGGTGTAAAACCTTCACGATTTGGAGATGAAAAAAGATATGCTATTGCAGTTTCATCAGGAGACGGCGGCGCAATTGTTCTAAATGTGGACGCTAAAATGCTACTCGATTTCAGAAACCAAGTAGGATTTGGTGTATTACTAAAGAGCATATCAGAAAATGATCAGATTGAATATGTAGCTTTACAGGATGAAGATGGTATTATTGCAGCATCTGGAAAACTTGAAGACTTAGAATCGATAGAATCGTCAACCTTCTTAAAAAATGGACTTGAAAACAAAACTTATCAATGGCGTATTGCTGTAGTAGATTCAACAAATGTGTTTGAGGCAATCCACCCATTTGAGTATAAGGATGATATTATTGGAATTTTCCGACTCGGCTTGTCACTAGAACCACTTAATGATATAAACAATACAATCGTAAGACGTCTGATCATAATAGGAATTGTACTTTTTATTTTTGGATCAATAACCATAACATTAGTATTTGTAAAACAAAATTTTACGCTTCTTTCTAAGAAATATGAAGCTATAGAAACATATGCCAAGAATATTCTTGATAATGTAAGCGATGCAATAATAGTGATAGACAAAAATTTTTCGATCAAGTCGTTTAATAATGCGGCTTTTCAGCTTCTTGGTAAAAATGTAATTGCTAATAAAAATTTATTGGAATTATTCGATTCCAAAAATTGTGATGATATTATTAATTCCCCTTCGCAGCTAAAAGAAATTGAGTGTATTGTAAACGGGAACAGTAAAGTATTTTTAGTCTCCAAAAGTGAATTTGTGGACGAACGGAAAGAAACGAATATAATTCTTGTAATAAAAGATTTGACTGAAATAAAAAAACTTGAGAACCAAATAATCAGAAAAGAGCGACTTGCAGAAATGGGAGAACTTGCGTCTTCAGTCGCCCATGAGATAAGAAACCCCCTGAATGCAATCGGAACAATAACTCAGCAACTTGGGAAAGACTTTGAACCAAAAAATAATTCAAATGAATTTAAAGAGCTTACAAAGCTGGTTTACAAAGAAGTAAGAAGAATAAATGATACAATAGAAAACTTCTTGAAATTTGCACGTCCACAACCAATTAATCCACAAATATTTTCGTCAAAAGAATTCTTTGAAGGACTCTCGAAACAGTATTCTGCATTATTAAATGAGAAACAAATACGATTAAATATTATCGAGAATTGGTCCGGCGAAGTTGTGTGGGATATAACTCAAATGAAACAAGTATTTATAAACCTGTTTGAAAATTCTATTGATGCACTTCAGCAATCGGGGGAAATAACAATTGAGATCAATCAAAAACCAAATTCAATTGTTGAAATGAAATTTAAAGATAATGGACCGGGCATTTCAAAGGAGATTCTGAACAAAATTTTCAATCTATATTTTACTACCAAATCGAATGGAAGCGGAATCGGTTTAAGCATTGTTCAAAAAATAATTAGCGAACACAACGGCTCAATTAACGTTTACAGTGAACCAGGTAATGGAACCGAATTTATCATAACAATACCCCAAAAACTAGTTTAGGTGTTATATGAATAACTTATCCGTCCTAATTATAGATGATGAAGAATCACAATTACAGTCACTTAAAACTTTCCTTTCCAAAAGAAATTATAAAATATACACTGCAAATGATGGCGAAAGCGGAATTAAAATTATCAGGGATAACCAGATCGATGTAGTACTGACAGATTTCAAAATGCCCGGAATGGACGGTCATACTGTTCTAAAAAATGTAAAATCAATTAATCCCGAAATAGATGTTGTTGTAATGACTGCTTTTGGTACTATCGAAAGTGCAGTAAGTTTAATGAAAGACGGCGCATTCGACTACTTGACAAAACCGATTGACTTAGATGAGCTTGAAAATATTTTGAACAGAATAAGAGAACGACGTTTTCTTATTTCAGAAAACAAACTTTTACGAGAACAACTTCAGGAAAAATTTCGTTTCGAATCGATTATTTCCCGTTCAAAGGCAATGGAAATTGTTCTAAGCACAGCGGCACGTGTAGCTCAGACTAAATCAACAGTGTTAATAAGAGGAGAAAGTGGTACCGGAAAAGAATTGATTGCAAAAGCAATTCACTTTGCAAGCCCACGCAAAAACAAACCGTTTATTACAGTAAATGTTGCATCGTTATCAGAAAATTTATTGGAGAGTGAACTCTTTGGTCACGAGAAAGGATCATTTACCGGGGCAATAAATCAAAGAATCGGGCGATTTGAAGAAGCCGATGGAGGAACAATTTTTATTGATGAAGTTGGAGATATTCCACTTCCAATACAAGTTAAATTACTTAGAGCAATTCAATTCGGAGAAGTGCAAAGAATAGGGAGCAATTCAACCTTAAAGACCGATGTAAGAATTATCGCCGCAACACACAGAGACCTTGAAGAAATGATTAAGTCAAACGAATTCAGAGAGGACTTATATTACAGATTGAACGTTGTAACAATAAATCTTCCCCCACTTCGTCAACGAAAAGATGATATCCCGATTCTTGTTGATCATTTCATTCAAAAATTTTCATCCACAATAGGTAAAAATGTAACAGGAATTTCTAAAGAAGCGCTTGATCAGTTAATAAAATATGATTTTCCCGGTAATATACGCGAACTTGAAAATATGATTGAAAGAGCTATTGTTCTTACAAGAGATCAAATAATAACAAAGGATGATTTGCCAATTTCGAACAACGAGAAAAGTAACTTCCGTGCATTTAATCCTTACGATCTTGAAGATAATTACGAAACAAAAATGAAATTATTTGAAAAAGCTATGATATCAGAAGCGTTAAACCGGACAAACGGAAACAAGAGCGCTGCTGCAAGATTATTAGGAATAACAGAAAGACATTTAAGATCTCGTCTGGAAAGACTGGATTGAATTCCATAAATTAAACAACAAACCAGAAGCTGTTTCGTCTAATAAACCGGTGATTTTAATATTTTTTACTTGATATACTGGGAATAGCGTGTCCAGACAAAATCCTTTAAAAAGAATATTTGATTTATACACTTCCGACCTAAGTTATCAGGAAATTGAACGGCTTGTTAAAAGAGAGGCAAATGAAGTATATGAATTCTTTAAAGCTGACGTTCCAAAACCTGATCAATCTAAAACAAAATTTGTAAGAGGACTAATTTTTGCCCGAAGTCTTTTCAATGCATTTTTATTAAAACTTACTCCGGCACGTAGAATTTTCTTCCTGATATCATTACTGTTTTTTATTGTCGGATATTCACAGAATAACCCGCTATATGTTTTTAGCGCTTATCTAATTTCAATTCTTTTATTAGCATTCGAACTTGCAGACAAACTTACAGCAAAAAACGAATTAGAAGTAGCCCGTAAAATTCAATTCGATTTGATACCAAAAAATATTTCTTCCATTAAAGGTTTTGAAATTGCTACTTATTACGAGCCGGCTAAAGAAGTTGGTGGTGATTATTTTGATATAATTGAGACACCGGATAGAACACTTATAATCGTGGGAGATATTTCCGGCAAAGGGATTGCTGCCGCGTTATATATGGTGCGTGTTCAATCGATTATCTATTCATTAATCGATTCTTATTCCAGCATAAAAGAGATTGTAATTAATCTGAAAAAATACTTTTCTAAAAATTTGCGTCGTGAGTTTTTCCTTACACTTACCATTGCTTCAATAGAAAAGAACGGTAGTGTGAAAATAGTAAGAGCAGGTCACCCCCCGGCATACCATTTAAAAAATATTTCAAAGGAAATTGAAGTTCTAAATCCCACAGGTCTTGGAATTGGTTTGAACGACAAAGGATTATTCGAACAAACTTTGGAAGAAATAACTTTTACACCAGAAAAGAATGACATAATTGTTTTATTTTCTGATGGATTAACCGAAACTATGAATAGTATTCAGGATCAGCTTGGTGAAGAAAATGTAAAAAGAATTATTAAAAATAATTTGGATAAATCTGCCGAAGAAATTAAAAGAGTTTTATTGAATGCAGTTGAAATATTTCGGGGCGATGCTCCTCAGAATGATGATATAACATTTGTCATTATTAAAGCAAACTAATCTTGTTCGTAAATTTGGAATTCTTCTTCGTTTGGTCTGATTTCATCATATAATCTTTTTAAGGAATTCATGGCAGCTTGGTTACCTCTTTGAGCAGCTTGACGATAATATCTAACCGCAAGGGCTTTATTTTCTTGAACACCCAAACCTTTTTCATAACATAAACCGAGATATGCCTGAGCCAAAACCGAACCATTATTAGCTGAATTAATTAACAGTTTTATATTTTTTTCTGTATCTAAACTATTTGGATTTTCTGAAACGTTTAGAAAAGCCATTCTAACTTCTGCTTCTTTACTTCCCATTTCCATAGCCATTTTCCAGTACTCCACTGCCCTATCTCTGTTCTTCTCAACCAAGGAACCGGAACTGTACAAAAGACCTAATTCTATCATCGAAGGAACATAATTTTTACTGACAGCCGTTCTTAAGAAATCCAACGCTTGTTTCTCTGTAATCTGACTATTATAACCAAGCGCTGCCATTCCGGCCCAAACATACATTGCCTCAGCATCACCGAATTTAATTCTATCTTTCAACAAATTAGAAAATTTTTCGTCTTGTAAAAGTCTGAAAAGGTTCTCTCCGGCTTTGAACGAACCAAGGCGATAAGCTCTTAAATAATTTGATGCGGCGGCAATTATATTTTCTTTCATCAGAATTCCGCGTTCTAAACTTTTACCGATAATATAGAGAGCTTCAGGACTACCGTTTTCTGCAGCAAAATTTAAAATTCCGAATCCGGTTGTATCTTTAATTCCAAGATTCTCGTTAAAATCATCAAGCCCGAACATTCTTTTTAACTCTTTGCTGTTCTTATTCAATAAATCATGAACATATTGTTCGTTGTCTTTTTCATTTTCAGTTTTGTCAAAGTCATAAAAATCCAAATCAAAATTTGGGTTAATAATCTTAGCTGTTTCGTCATTAACTATCGATCCGTTTTCTTTAGTACCTTTTTCATTAACGGGGACAAAATTCATTTTCTCAAATTGTTTCAACGCCTCTTTGGCAGGTTCAAAACCGGCTTTGGCAGATTTGTTAAATAACTTATACGCTTCATTCAGATTTCGATTTACAGTAAGATTATCGGTCAATAAAATTCCATGAGCAAATTGAGCTTCGGGTAAACCTGCTTCACCGGCACTTTTGAAATTCAGATAAGCTTCGAATGGATTCCATGGAACACCAATTCCATTATAAAGAAGTATTCCATAATTATAACGCGCCGAGGGAAGATTTTGATCGACTGCCTTTCTAATCCAATAAACAGCTTTAACGGTATCAGCCGGAAAACCTTGTCCAATTAAATATCTGATACCAAGTTCGTGCTGCGCAAAAGGATCGCCCCGATTTGCCTCCGTAGTCAACAGGTATCCAGCTAATAACGAATAAGAAGGATATTTTGCTTTAAAAATAGGTGGCTTATAAAAACGATTATCCTTGAATGCTTCACTTCTTGTTGAATCTTGTGCGTAGCAAATTGAGGTTAGTATTAACAGTATAAATATTTTACGAAGCAAGATATTTCCTGGTTTTAACGAGGAGTAAAGATAATTAGTAAAGCCATTTTTTGAGAGTTAAATAATTTTTTCCATCTCTTCTGTCATAAGATAGTTCATCCATCAGTTGATTCATAATATATAATCCCATTCCGCTTTCCGGTAGATTATTAATGTCTTTAGGATCAAAATCGAGATTGGGAATTGAAAAATTGTTATTCGGTTCACCTTCGTCAATTATTTCCATCTCAACCAATTTGTTATCAACTTTCAGCTTTACACAGATACTTTTGTTCTTTTGTTCCTTGTAGGCATGTTTGATTATATTATTTATACTTTCCATTATACATATTTGGAAAGCATTTAAAATGTACGATTCTACGCCATTATCCTCTAAAATTTCACGAACCTCATCATTAACTTTTGCAACATTGTCGTAATCACTTGTTATTTTTATTTCGAATTCTTTCAAAAGAGCTATTTCATTTTAGTTTCGATCTAAATATAAAAAAGTGTTTTATTAAGGACAAAACTTTGAAAAGAGTTATTATCGAAACTGAGGGGTAATTTCTGATTGATAGTGATAAATAAAAAGGATGAGAAGTAAAATGGTCTTCCCATCCTTAAAAATAATTATTGGTATTAAGCTTTTTATTTGCTCTGTGGTTCTTTTGTTTTGCAGGTTGAAATACCAAATGGAAGATAAGCAGGACACCATCCGATTAATGCCGTAAATATTGGTACTATTCCAATAATTCCCCACCAAGATTGAAAATTGATTCCCAGTGCAATTATTATAAGCCCAAGAACTATTCTTAATACTTTATCTGTACTTCCTACATTTTTTGTCATGGCTATTCTCCTCTGTTTTGATAATGATTAGATATTTTATTCAAAAAAAGGATTCAAATATTACTTCAGATACAACATTTTCTTTGATGCTGTATATTTTCCGACCTTTAACTGATAAACATATATACCTGTCGGTAAAGTTTCCGGTGGAGAATAGGTTATTGTGTAGTGCCCCGGTGCTTTAAAATCGTCTACTACTATTGAAATTTCGTTACCTAAAATATCATACACCTTTAATGTAACATATTGCTGGATGGAGTTATAACCAGACTCGTTATATGGAACTGTATATTCGATTGTTGTAGAAGGATTAAACGGATTTGGATAATTCTGATAAAGATTAAACTGCAAAGGCAGTAAATCAGATTTAGTAATGGAAGTTGGTTTTGTAAATTTCTTTTCGATCAGTTTCCACAATTCAGTTCTGTTGCCATCATAACCTAATGCCCAGATACCAATTCCTTTCAGGTTACGTTGAATTGCCAAATCATATTTCAATTCTAAACTGGTTGAATCATCATACCAAACCTGATTCCAACCATTATCGTTCCATCTAATCCATGGAGTATTAGAAACAGCATCCCACAACTTTTCGTATTGCAAGTAATCTCGAACAACTTCCCTGTATCTAAGAATCTTTTGCCAATTATTATTAGTACTATCTTTGTTAAAAGGTTTTACCTCAGCATAAGGTTGATTGGAATTGGTTTTCCAATAGTTTCCGTAGTAAGGTACGCCTAAAATTATTTTTTGCGTTGGAACATCTTTATATTCATTTATAATTGAGTTAGTAACACTGATGTATTGACCCGTTAATGGCGCAGAAGGGCCGGTCGTAGTAGCCCAACTTCCCCAATAATCATAATTCATAACAAAAAGATAGTGGGAGTACTCGGCTAACCCACTGAAGTTCCACTCGTCTAAACCATAAGATGGTGTTGCAAATGATATTTCGTATGCCGGATTAAACCTGAAGTATTCTTTCATATTCATCATAAAAGCCACAGAGGCATACATTTTATCATTCTTGTCGCGCAAGTTTTCGAAATCGATGTTAACACCATCAAGCCCGTAATTGATTAAAGTAAGTCGAATATTTTCGAATAGCTTATTTCTAATTCCGTTATCTGTCATCAAGCGATGAATATCCTCTCCATCGAATGATGTAACAGTCATTATTACCCTTACACCATTTGAATGCGCTGCTTCTATAACATCTGACCAGGGCCAACCGGGAGGATTTGTTAAGTTACCATCCCTATCAGCTTCAAATGAAAAGATAGCAATATGCGAAAGTAAATTGTACTGTAAATTCTGATGAAAGCCGGCGGCATATTCCCACCAAGGTAGATATCCAAAAACGGTTTTATTTAGTTGTAACCCTGATGAGATTTTCTTTTGCAGTGTTTTATTTATATAACCTTCTGGTAAAAAGGATTTTTGTTTTTGAAGTTCATTTTCGAATTGATGGATTGACTGAGCAAAGGAAAATGAAGCCACTAGAAATAAGAGAATGATTTTTTTCATAATTACTTTGATTAAATACAACAAAAGATAGGAATTTTTTGGAAATAAAAATTGGACTTTATTTTTCAGTAAACGTTAATTAAATATTTCTCGATAAGCTTAGAAATATGAAAACTTATAACTCGATTTCGTGTTTTAGCTAATCAGAATAATCTGTGCAAATCCGTTTAATCAGTGTTTATCTGTGTGCTATTAAGAGCTACTAACACAGATACTATAATATTTCTTAATTCTATTTAGCAATAATAAATTTCTTAGTTGCCTTGAACTCTCCTGCCCTTAGCTGATAAAAATAAATGCCGCTTGTTAATTTACTACCATCAAAAGAAATTTCGTGATAACCGGCATTGAGATTATTATTTACCAATTCAGCAACTTTTTCACCAAGTAAATTGAAAACATTTATTGTAACCTCCGCAGAAACGGGCAAGGAAAATCTGATTGTTGTTGTTGGATTAAAAGGATTAGGATAGTTCTGCTCCAACACAAATTGTTTTACCTCATCAAGTTTAGCCTCTACTTCAGGTGAGTATTCATATGTTCCATCAAAGTCGATTTGTTTTAGTCTGTACTTAAAATTAATTCCGCCAATCGGTTGATCTGTATAAGTATAATTTTTAGGTGAATTACTATTACCATGTCCCTGAACGAATCCAATCTTTTTCCATTCACCGTTTTCACATTTTCTTTCAATATCAAAACCGAGGTTGTTTACTTCTGTAGCGGTGGACCAAGTGAGTTTTACTTTATCTTTTTCAACAAAAGCATTGAATGATGTAAGTTCAACGGGTAAGGACTTAATACTGTTTGTTGCAGCTATTGAATAATTATATGCTAAATCTCTCATATAAACAGCATACGTATATTCTGTATTTGGCGAAACTGAATTATCAGTAAATGTTTGTGTGCCAACATCGACTACCCCAACTACAGTCCAGGAATCCACAGTATTTGGTCCATCACTTCCTCCGCCCGTAGAATATCTCCCTTGATCGTTTAATGTTGGAGCAGTTTGGTTTAATCCAGCTTTTCTTAATATGAGTGCTTGCGTTGAACCAGTTGCAGCGTCTGTCCCATCAGTCCAAGTAACAGTAATTGCTGTCCCAGCTTCATTTGAAACCGCAGTAACACCAGTAGGAGGATTTGGATCAGTTATATCCGTTGTTGAATTATCTGAGACATATGCAACAACATCATCCCAATATAGAATAGTCGCATTGGAAACTTTACTACTATTCAAACCAATTTGAAATGTTTTTACAGTATCTCCACTTGTATTGCGTCTTGAATGTGTACATCTAGTTAATGTCGTCCCGATTACAATTGAAGTGGCTCCATCCCATGTTGACCCATTATAAATAGTAACTCCCGCTTTCGAATCAGCATTTGATCCAATAGCCCATCCAATACAATGCAAATAATAATTATTTGGGACTGAAAATGTAGCCGAGTTAACCATTCTCTGATTTGAACTATTATTAGTTGCATAACTCAATGCATACGTTCCTGTTCTAACATTTGTTGTAGAGATGCTCTCTGTCCCACTATGTGCATCTGTCCATCCAGTCAAATCACCACTTTCAAACCCCGGATTTGTTTGCGAAATAACTAAGGAAGGAATTAATAGTGCAAAAAGTAGAATCTTTTTCATACCCGCCTCGTAGGTATATCTATTTTTGTAATTCGTTGTTTACGAGATGAGATTAAGCCCACTTCAAATTTAACAATTCCGCATTAAAAAGTAAGTGAATTTTTTAAAAAATTTTTTTGTTATGCTGTAAACAAGACAAATTGACTTAATAGAAAACAGATGAAATATTTTTTGTTGATAGTTATTCTTTTCTTTTACGGCTGCAATAGTCATAAAAATAATTTTGCACAAACTGAGGAAAACAAAGTGGACACATCAAAATTTTCTGTCGCTACTTTTGGTTCAGGTTGTTTCTGGTGTACAGAAGCAGTATTCGAATTGGTTAAAGGTGTTGTTAAAGTTGAATCCGGTTACTCAGGCGGAACAGTTCCTAACCCAACTTATGAAGCTGTATGCACAGGATTGACTGGTCATGCAGAAGTTGTACAAATCTACTATGTCCCGACAATAATTTCTTATACACAACTTTTAGAAATCTTTTGGAAAACACATGATCCGACAACATTAAACAGACAAGGTGCTGATGTCGGGACTCAGTATCGTTCGGTTATTTTTTATCATAATGAAGAACAAAAAAAATTAGCAGAAGAATACAAAAAGAAATTGGACGAAGCTAAAATTTGGAATGATCCTATTGTAACGGAAATTAGTCCATTTAAAAAATTCTATAGAGCTGAGGATTATCATCAAAATTATTACGTTAATAATCCTTATCAGGGTTATTGTAGTTTTGTAATCACGCCTAAAATTGAAAAGTTCAAAAAAGTTTTTAAAGACAAACTGAAATAAAAATCTTTAAAAACAAAAAACCCCGACAAATAGCCGGGGTTTAAATTTGCTTTCACTGTAAAAATTATTGAATAACTTTTACTTCTTGAGCTTGTGGGCCTTTTTGACCTTGAGTAACCGTGAATTCAACTTGCTGACCTTCTTGAAGGGTTCTGTATCCTTCACCAACAATTGCCTGGAAATGAACAAATACGTCATCTCCATCTTTGCGTTGAATGAATCCATAACCTTTTGCGCCGTTGAACCATTTTACGGTTCCTTTTACTCTTTCTGACATCTTTTGATGCTCCTAAAAAATTAAAAAATATTGTTTAAAAGACGAACAGAGCACCTGCAAAACTTTGTTAATTTTAAATCAACAAACGTCCACTGCTCAAGTTCTGAAAGAACTTTTTTTACACGCAAGTCCTTTCAAAAAGCGTGAAGGATTAGAATTATCCGATCCTCAAACTTTTAATGGCTCTTAAAATAATAAAGAAGGTTTTCTGGAATAAATCTTACTTGAAGCAACTTTCGATATGTCAAAATTCTTTTAGAAGACTAACTACTTTAACAAAAACAAAACAATTGTAAAACCTAATACTTCAATATGTATAAGAACCAACTCACCCTTGTTTAGCTTGGAGTTTTAGCTCCGCGGGTAGGGCTCGAACCTACATCCCGACTTTGTCGGGATAACAGCCGCATTTAATTTACTTATTCCTTAATAAAAAATCTTCTATCGCTTTTTTATTCTTCCAACTTTTTAGTTTCTTTTCGAAAGCTTGTGCATCTGCTCTTATCCTAAATTCCTTAGTAAATATAATTTCCCACGGTCTATATCGTGAAGTAAAACCTTTTTCAATGCTATTATGGTATTCTAATCTCCTCTCAGGATTTTGTGAAATACCAACATAGAATTTTTCGTTTACTTTCGATTTCAATATGTATAAGAACCAACTCACCCCTGTTTAACTCGGAGTTTTTAGCTCCGCGGGTAGGGCTCGAACCTACAACCCTGCGGTTAACAGCCGCATGCTCTGCCATTGAGCTACCGCGGAATTTTAAATGCTTAATCTATTTTTCAAATCAATATTTTTATGAACAAATCTTTATTCCCTTTCACCCATTGGCTCGAACCTACATCCCGACTTTGTCGGGTTAACAGCCGCATGCTCTGCCATTGAGCTACCGCGGAATAAATTTTCTATAAGAACTACAAAATTGAGGTCTAAAAATAGATTTTAGAGAATGATTTGTCAAGTTCCTTCGAATAATTTTTTAATCAATTTTCCATATTAGATAACAATTTTCCAACTAATGAGAAGCTTTCAAATATTTATAAAAGATTTATTCTCTTTAATTAATCTAAATCATTAAATTCACACTGCAATCTCTGTTTTATTTGTCTTTTCCCAATTCTGTTATAGGCATATTAATTGCAACATATATTAATTCTTTTAAGGAATTAACTATGACATTAGATGATTTGAAAGAAAAAGTACAGAAAGCTTACAAAAATTGGGAAGAATCAAACTACAAGAAAACAATTTCAAAATTTCCCGAAAGACAAACTGAATTTTCAACCCAATCTTTTACCAAAGTCGATCCATTATATATCCCCCAATTCTCTGATCTGGAAAACTACAATGAAAAGTTAGGATATCCGGGTCAATATCCATTCACAAGGGGAGTTCAATCAACTATGTATCGTGGACGCTTATGGACAATGCGTCAATACGCTGGTTTCGGAACTGCTAAGGAATCCAATGAAAGGTATCGTTATTTACTTTCACAGGGACAAAGCGGCTTGTCGGTGGCATTTGACTTACCAACTCAAATTGGTTACGACAGCGATGACCCAATGTCTTTAGGTGAAGTCGGAAAAGTTGGAGTAGCTATTGATACTCTTGCAGATATGGAAATTTTATTTGATCAAATTCCTTTGGATAAAGTATCTACATCAATGACAATAAACGCTCCGGCTTCTGTTTTGCTTGCTATGTATATAGCTGTCGCAGAAAAACAAGGTGTTACAAAAGATAAAATCAGCGGTACAATTCAGAATGACATTTTAAAAGAATATGTTGCTAGGGGAACTTATATTTATCCACCTAAACCTTCCATGCGATTAATAACAAACATTTTTGAATATTGTTCGAAAGAAGTACCCAAATGGAATACTATTTCAATTTCTGGTTATCATATACGCGAAGCTGGTTCAACCGCTGCTCAGGAAGTTGGATTTACTCTTGCTGATGGGATTGCATATGTAGATGCGGCTATTAAAGCCGGATTGGATGTTGATGATTTTGCGGGACAGCTTTCATTCTTTTTTAATGCGCACAACGATCTGCTTGAAGAGGTTGCAAAGTATAGAGCAGCAAGACGATTATGGGCAAGAATTATGAAAGAAAGATTTGGAGCGAAAAAAGATAAATCTCAAATGTTACGTTTTCATACTCAAACAGCCGGCTCAACTTTAACAGCTCAGCAAGTCGATAATAATATTATTCGTGTTACTATTCAAACGCTTGCAGCGGTTTTAGGAGGAACTCAAAGTCTTCATACTAATTCAAGGGACGAAGCTCTTGCATTACCGACTGAAGAATCCGTTAAAATTGCTTTAAGAACTCAGCAAATAGTTGCTTACGAAAGTGGTGTTACAAATACTATCGATCCATTAGCGGGTTCTTATTATATAGAAGCATTAACAGATCAAATAGAAAAAGAAGCGGAAGAATATATAAATAAAATTGATTCACTTGGTGGAGTTGTTCAAGCGATAGAATCAGGTTATATTCAAACCGAAATTCAAAAATCGGCTTATAAATTTAATCAAGAACTTGAAAGAGGCGAAAGAATTGTTGTAGGCGTCAATAAATTTGTTGAAAAGGAAGAGCAACACAAGGGAAAAATCTTAAAGATTGATGAAACCATTCAGAAAAATCAGATTGAGTTCTTGAATAAAGTTCGTGCACAAAGAAATAATGATGAGGTAAACAAAAAGTTAGCTGAACTTAAAAAAGCTGCCGAAGGAAATAATAATCTAATGCCATATATTCTTGATGCTGTAAAAGTCTATGCAAGTATTGGTGAAATCTGTAATACAATGCGAGGTGTATTCGGTGAATACAAAGAGCATGTAGTTATATAAAAAATAAGGAAGAGTAAAATGAATTTAACACACATAGAACATATTGGTATAGCAGTTAAAAATCTTGACGAATCAATAAAATATTATGAAAATGTTTTTGGCTTAAAATGTTATGCGATAGAAGAAGTAAAAGATCAGAAAGTGCGAACAGCTTTTTTTATGATAGGTCAGACTAAAATAGAACTTCTGGAATCGACAGAACCGGACAGTCCAATCGGAAAGTTCATCGAAAAAAAGGGGGAAGGAATTCATCACATTGCATTTGCAACAACAAACTTAAAAGAAGCGCTAAAATCCGCAGAAGAAAAAGGAATTCAACTGATAGATAAAGAACCTCGTAAAGGTGCTGAAGGATTAAACATTGCTTTTCTGCATCCTAAATCTACCTTTGGAGTGCTCACAGAATTGTGCGAAAGCTAAAATTAACTTAGAACGAAGGACTAAGTATTCTGAATCAAAAAAATAATTGAAATGATTGTGAAGAGTTAATCAAAATGCTTGTAAGTAGTATAAGAACTTCTAAAGGATTATAATAGTAGAACTCTGCACTCTGAGTTCTGCTCTCTTCACTCTTAAACGGAGGAATGATGGCAATACAAGACAAGATTAAAGAATTAATGGATATGCGTGCAAAAGCACGTCTTGGCGGCGGTGAAAAAAGAATAGAATCGCAGCATCAGAAAGGAAAATTTACAGCAAGAGAAAGAATTGATATGCTCCTTGATGAAGGAAGCTTCGAAGAATTTGATATGTTCGTTTCTCACAGAACAGTCGATTTTGGTTTAGACAAGCAAACTTATTTATCCGACGGCGTGGTTACAGGATATGGAACGATTGACGGTAGATTAGTTTACGTTTTTTCACAGGACTTTACAATCTTTGGCGGTTCATTATCCGAGATGTATGCTCAAAAAATTTGTAAGGTTATGGATAAGGCAATGAAAGTTGGTGCGCCAATAATTGGGATTAATGATAGTGGTGGTGCAAGAATTCAGGAAGGAGTTAAGAGTCTTGGAGGTTATGCGGATATTTTTCAACGAAATATTTTAGCTTCGGGATTAGTGCCGCAGATTTCTGCAATCTTTGGTCCATGTGCCGGAGGTGCGGTTTATTCTCCTGCCCTTACGGATTTTACAATTATGTCCAAAGGAACAAGCTATATGTTTGTTACCGGACCTAAGGTTGTGAAAACAGTAACCGGAGAAGTTGTAAATGAAGAAGAATTAGGCGGTGCAATGGTGCATGGTTCTAAATCGGGCGTTACTCACTTTGTTGCAGATGATGAACACGAAGGGATTTTATTAATCAGAAAACTTTTGAGTTATATGCCGCAAAACAATCTGGAAGATCCACCAATTGTACCTTGCGATGATCCAATTGACAGATTGGAAGACTCACTCAATGAAATTATTCCCGAAAGTCCTAACAAACCCTATGATGTAAAAGATGTTATTCACGCAATAGTTGATTATCATGAATTTTTAGAAGTTCAACGTCACTATGCACCAAATATTGTAATTGGCTTTGCAAGATTTAACGGAGTTCCGGTTGGAATAATTGCCAATCAACCAAATTATCTTGCGGGAGTATTAGATATTAATTCTTCTCGCAAAGCTGCTCGTTTTGTCAGATTCTGCGATGCTTTTAATATCCCAATAGTAACATTAGTAGATGTACCGGGATTTTTACCGGGCACCGCACAGGAATATGGCGGAATAATTTTACATGGTGCAAAATTACTTTTTGCATATGGTGAAGCAACTGTTCCCAAAATAACAATTATACTTCGTAAAGCTTATGGCGGTGCTTACGATGTAATGGGTTCTAAACATTTGAGAGGTGATATTAATTATGCCTGGCCCACAGCTGAA